>Ga0114931_10000121_pt1 | contig 86287 bp, 67 predicted proteins | sample 2SBtaG_FD_89579 | JGI IMG/M metagenome (GOLD analysis project Ga0114931, IMG submission 89579) | Deep subsurface microbial communities from Kolumbo volcano to uncover new lineages of life (NeLLi) - 2SBTROV14_V59a metaG | ecosystem: Environmental > Aquatic > Marine > Volcanic | place: Kolumbo...
ATCATGTCCGTGAATCCCGTCCCCGAAGGCTACAATACCGTCAGTGTCTACATGGTTGTGCCCAAAGCAAAAGAAGCTCTCGATTTTTATGGGAAGGCTTTCGGAGCCGAAACCGTCTCGAGCATGGTCGGTCCGGATGGTGAAAGTATCATGCACGCCGAATTAAAAATCGGCAACTCCCGGGTGATGCTCACCGAGGAAAATCCGCAGTGGAACATGAAATCTCCTGCGACTTTGGGTGGCAGTCCCGTTTCGATGCACGTTTATGTGCAGGATTCCGACGCCGCTTTCAACAAGGCGGTTGAAGCAGGCTGCGAAGTCGCTTTTCCTATGGAGAACGCGTTTTGGGGCGACCGTTACGGAAAAGTAACTGACCCTTACGGTTTCACCTGGGGTTTTGCGAGCAGGATCGAAGAACTTTCTGAAGAAGAGGTCACTCGACGCGGTCAGGAATGGATGGCCAACATGCAAGAAGGTCAATCCGAAATCTAACCACCCCATCGTTTGAAGAGGTCGGTCTTGACCCCGAGTTGATCGCAGATGCGCCCCACAACAAAATCGACCAGATCGTGGATCGTTCGCGGAAAATGATAGAACCCCGGCATCGCTGGTAGAATCACCGCTCCGGCGGAAGATAACTTTTGCATGTTCTCCAGTTGGATGGTCGAAAGCGGAGTTTCACGAGGGACGACCACAAGTTTGCGGCGTTCCTTCAAATGCACGCTGGCGGCACGATGGACGAGGTTGTCGGAGACGTCGTTGGCGATTTTGGCAAGGGTACCCATAGAGCAGGGACAGATCACCATTCCCATCGTCGAAAACGAACCGCTGGCGATTCCCGCCGAAAAGTCCTGATAGTGATGGTAGACCATATTCCCCTGCAAAAGATCGCTTTCACTGAAAATCGAACTCAATCCTTGGGCGTAGGATGAACCGGACAGAAGGTGAGAACGGGGGTCAGCCTCTGCTCCTTTGTCCAAGGGAGTATCACAACTGGGGGCAATCACTTTCGAGAGATCGAAGTTTTCCAGGTCGATGTTCACACCGAGTTCACAGCGAAAAACCTCAACGGCAGAGGGACTCATCGTGATATGGATCGTTTTTCCGGAACTCAGCAGAACTTCCATCAGCCGAAGCGCATAGATAGAACCGCTGGCTCCCGTAATGGCGACAACAATGTTTTGAGACGGTTTCGACATCATTCCAGAAGGATCGGTAATAGAGCAAGTTTTGTTGTCTCATTATGACTGTCCATTGGAAATGTTGCGAGAATCTCCGCTTCGCCATCTCGATAATCTTCAAAAATAGCCGAATATTGGACGTTTTCATCGCGAGAAATCTCGCCGTCCGTAGCGATTACGCTTGTAAAGATGGCGAAGTTCAATATACTGACTCGTTCTGTCGACTCGATGAATCAAGAAAACCGGGACAAATTCCTTCCGGTCCCGAAAACGGTTGAGGTAAAATTATGGGTCAGAAGTGTCATGTCTGCAATAAGGGTGTTTCGTTCGGTAACAGCGTTTCTCAACGCGGGAAGCCTAAATACCTTGGCGGAAACGGTCGCAAAACCACGGGTATTTCCCGCAGACTCTTCAAACCCAACCTGCAGAAAATTCGCGTCCAGGAAGGCGGTCGCACCGTGACCCGCCGCGTTTGCACAAGGTGCATCCGCAGCGGCAAAGTTCAAAAAGCGGTCGTGCGGAAACCTTTCTCGTTACCTACCAAGTAACTTCCAATGTCTTCGATTTCCGAAGAGCATGTCCGAAAAATTGCTCAGCTCGCCCGACTGAAGTTGACTGACGAATTGCTCTCGGCACACGCTCCGCATCTGAGAAAAATCTTCGGTTATTTTGCGCAGCTCGACGAGCTGGAAACCGGGGACGTCGAGCCTATGTCTCACCCCACCGATCGCCAAAATGCGATTCGCGAAGATGAAGTGAGCGATTCTATTCCTCTCGAAGAGGCATTGAAAAACTCAGCGAAATCGGACGGCCAATTTTTCCTCGTTCCTCGTATTCTGGAAAAAGGCTGACGATCGGTTCGATTATGTCACACTTCAACCTTACAGCCGAGGAATTGATCGATCACCTGCAGGCTGGAAAAATTTCTGCCGTCGAACTTGTTGAGGAATCGTTGCAGCAAATCGAACTCTTCGACGGTCGAATCTCAGCATTCCTGGCGACTGATCGTGAACTCGCCTTGGAACGAGCGAAAGCGATTGACAATTCGCGAATCGAAAAAAAAACATTGGGTTCGTTGGCCGGTTTGCCCATTGCACTCAAAGACATCATCTGCACAAGGGACTTTCCTACCACGGCGGGCAGTCGTTTTCTTTCCGAGTTCGAACCTCCCTACGATGCCCACGTTGTCGAACGATTATTGACCGAAGATTTCGTGCTCATCGGAAAGACGAATCTCGATGAATTCGCGATGGGTTCTTCCACGGAAAATTCTGCGTTCCACACCACGAAAAATCCTTGGGATCATACTCGAACTCCCGGAGGTTCCTCGGGAGGATCCGCGGCTGCGGTTGCGGCGGGGATGGTGCCCTGGGCGTTGGGTACCGATACCGGTGGTTCCATCCGTCAACCCGCTGCGTTCTGCGGATTGGTGGGACTGAAACCGACCTACGGCAGAGTCTCTCGTTACGGACTCATTACCTATGCCAGTTCTCTGGATCAAATTGGTCCGATAGCGACGAGTGTTGAGGATGTTCGTCTTTTATACGAAACCATCGCGGGACACGACCCCCGCGATTCGACATCGGTGAAAAGAAAGTCCGAAAAACGAAACGATTTCGATTTCACCGTCGGTCTCGTTCGGGAATATCGCGATGCGAAAGTCGATTCCTCGGTCAGTCAGGCAGTGGATCGCGCCGTGGAAATTTTCCAAACCGCTGGCATCTCGGTTAAGGATATTTCACTTCCGCACAGCGGTTATGCGGTCGCTTGCTATTACATTGTCGCACCGTGCGAGGCTTCGAGTAATCTCTCTCGCTTCGACGGTATCCATTACGGCAGACGTGCCGAAAACTACGACGACTTAATCGATTTGTATCAATCCTCACGGGCCGAAGGGTTCGGGGATGAAGTTCAACGCAGAATTATGATTGGAACTCATGCTCTTTCGTCCGGATATTACGATGCCTATTATCTCAAGGCGCAAAAAGTTCGTACTTTACTGCGAGAAGATTTCGAGACAGCGTTTCGAGAAGTGGATGTCATCCTTTCTCCGGTCACACCAACCCCCGCCTTCAATCTGGGACAATTTACGAACGATCCGCTGTCGATGTATTTGACGGATCAGTTTACTGTGACAGCCAATTTGACAGGACTCCCTGGAATGTCCATTCCGGTTTCTCAGAGCAAGGAGAATCTACCGGTCGCGGTACAATTGATTGCCGGGCAATTCGAAGAGAATCGTCTGTTCCAGGCAGGTTTGATACTTGAAGAGGAATTGAACTGGCGAGAACAACTTTTGCAGGCGCGCAAACAGTGGCGCCAGGAACTCGAAAAGACCGAAGCATGAGCGAAGAATTCACAACGATTATCGGACTGGAAGTGCATGTGCAACTCAGTACGCGTTCCAAACTGTTCTGTGGATGTGTGAACCTCTTCAATCCCGATGCACCCAACTCGCAAACTTGTCCCGTCTGTCTGGGTTTACCCGGCAGTCTTCCGGTTGTGAATCGCAAAGCTTTGGAACTCTCGATCAAAACAGGTTTGGCACTTCACTGTCAAATTTCGAATTTTACAAAGTGGGATCGTAAACAGTATTTCTATCCCGACTTACCCAAAGGTTACCAAACCAGCCAGTACGATCTGCCCATCGCCGGAATAGGATACTTTGAGATCGAAAGCGATGGCGATCCAAGACGGATTCGCATTACCCGTGCCCACCTGGAAGAAGATGCGGGAAAAATCATTCACGACGAAACGACCGCAGGGGGACCGAGTCGGATCGATTTGAACCGCTGTGGGACACCCTTGTTGGAAATCGTCACCGAACCCGATTTCCGTTCCCCCAGGGAAGCCAAACGGTTTCTACAGGATTTAAGGCTGTCTCTGCGCGACCTCGAAGTTTCTGACTGCAACATGCAGGAAGGCAGTTTGCGCTGCGATGCGAACGTCAATTTACAAATTCCTTCGCAGGGTTCTGAAGTCACCACACCCATCGTCGAAATTAAAAACCTCAACAGTTTTCGAAATGTGGAAGCAGCATTGATCTTCGAACAACAACGGCAATACGAAGAATGGAAACGAACGGGAATCACCGACAATACTACCGCAAAATCAACACGAGGTTGGAATGCCGAGAAGGAAATCACTTTCGAGCAACGAGGCAAAGAAGAAGTCGCCGATTATCGATATTTTCCCGATCCGGATTTGGTGCCGGTGACCTTTTCCGAAGAACAGATCGAGGAAATCCGTAAAACATTACTTTCATCGCCTCTGGAGAGAAGAACTCGGTACAGGGATCAGTTTGAACTGTCTGAGTACGATGCCCATGTCATAGTCGACTTGGGGATTTCAACGTGTCGTTATTTCGAGAACGTTGCTCGCGATGTGAAAGATGCCAAACTGGCCGCCAACTGGATCACTCAAGATGTTCTTCGAGAACGGAATTCGCTTGACGTGAGTATCGAGGATTTTCCCATCACCAGCGAATTATTGTCGGCGTTACTGTCGCGAATTCACAACGGGGAACTGACGACAAAAAGTGGACGAGAGATTTTCACCGAGATGTTAGCGAAAGCTGCGAATTCCGAATCGCTCTCAATGGAAACCATCGACGAAATCGTTCAGCAGAAAGGTCTGGAACGTGTCACGGATTTGAACGTCTTCGAAAAAGTCATCGATCAGATTATCTCGCAGAACCCCGAAGCGGTCGATTCGTTTCGAGAAGGAAAACAAGCCGCGGTCGGTCCGTTAATGGGCCAGATCATGAAACAGATTAAGGGAGCCGATCCCAGTTTGGTTCGTCAACTATTAATCGCGAAAATCGAATCCCTTTCGTCATCGTAAAGCTATTTGTGGTTCATCCGAAACTTCTTCTGGTCGTGCGAGCCATCGATTTGGCATGCCATCGCTGGTACACGCACACAATCATCGATCGACATCGCCAACCTGAAATTTCTACTGGCGTGGGCGAATTGGAGTCGACCCACCGTCGTCGGTGGTATGAGCTGGATCGGTGTTCGATGCGGAACGAACTGGTAGGGGAACGGTTCGCGATGCGGTCGATGAAGGTTGGGGAGTCATCAGAGGTTGGTTCGTCGCGAACGCGGGGTGGGGGCGGTAGATCGAATTTGGGTAAGCTATTTGCGAACCTGTAAAAAATTGCGATCTCGAATTCTGAAGAGATGCCAGTCGCGATTGCACCTGTGGTTGATACCAGCGGTTATGAAGCGATCGTTGATACATCGCAATCGCACGGTCGTTTTGACCGGTTTGCTGATAGATTTGTCCCAACTGTGCCATCGCAACGGGGTGTCCCGGTTGAACCTTCAAAGCCGTTTGCAGGGTTTTTTCTGCACCGGCGAGATCACCGGTTTCCCGTTGTAACCAGGCCATTTCGATGAACGACGCCGGATTATAAGGCTGCGTGTCAGTCCAGGCAAGCAGCAGCGATTGTGCTTCGTCGAGACGGTTTTGTTCTTTCAGCAACAATGCCAGTCCGTGAAAGGACGGTTGATGTCCGGGGTTGATTTCGAGTGCCTGTCGGTAAACCTGCTCGGATTCCGCGATGCGTCCCTGACGTTTGAGTGCGGAAGCGAGGTTGTGACGGTAGTCGGCGTTCGTAGGAATATCGATGGCGGCTCGCTGAAATTCGATGGCCGCTTCGTTGTAATTCCCCGAGCGATAGAGTGTTTTACCGATTTCGTTGGCACTGTATCCACTCATTTGGTGGCATCCAGTCAGTACAGACAGGAGCGTCAACGCTGGAAAAATCGTCCAACGATTCGTGGGAACGCGGGTCGTTATGCGCATGACGGCATAGCTCCGTTTCAAAATCAGAATGTTGCGGGGGTGAGAATGTTGCTGAAGAGCTTCTTGAGTTGTGACCAGAGCGAATCTTCAATCCGATAGAACGCGAATCGCATCTGGAGAGTGAAAGTTCGGGAAGCATAGCGACTGGCAATAATTGCCACAAGAGCAATTTTCAAGTAGAAAATGCCGGTGTTTTCCGCGAAGAAGGTCAAAAACGATTTCGTTGCAGGAAGCGAATCAAGCGGCTTTCGATAAGACAAGACAGGCATTATGGCCGCCAAACCCGAAGCTGTTTTTGAGCACGGTCTCAATTTTGGCGTCTCGTGCTTCGTGAGGGACGTAATCGAGATCGCATTCGGGATCGGGATTGTCGAGGTTAATAGTGGGGGCAACGGTTTGATCCCGTAACGTCAAAGCACAAACCATAAATTCCACACCGCCCGAGGCACCCAACAGATGGCCCATTTGGCCTTTTGTGCTGGAAACAAGCAGTTTTTTCGCGTGTTCGCCGAAGACCGTTTTGATCGCCACGGTTTCTGCTTTGTCGCCCAACGGTGTACTCGTGCCGTGGGCGTTGATGTAACCGATTTCTTCGGGATTCACTTTGGCATCGTTGAGGGCAGCCATCATCGCTCTGGCTGCTCCTTGTCCTTCAGGATCGGGAGCGGTGAGATGCGAGGCATCCGCTGTCATTCCGTAGCCGATGATCTCTGCTAATATGACAGCACCGCGTTGTTTCGCGTGTTCGTATTCTTCGAGAATGACAACGCCGGCACCTTCGGAAAGTACGAAGCCGTCGCGATCATTGTCGAACGGTCTGCTGGCCATTTCCGGTTCATCGTTTCTCGTTGAAAGCGCATTCATTTGAGCGAATCCAGAGAGACCCATCGGTGTTAACGCCGCTTCACTACCGCCGGTAATCATCACATCGGCAACATCGTTTTGGATCAGCTTGAAGGCATCGCCGATTGCGTTTGTCGCCGAGGCACAGGCCGTCGCCACAGCACTGTTCGGTCCCTTCAATCCCCAGCGAACCGAAACATTACCACTCGCCGCGTTGACCATCAGTTTGGGAATCATCAATGCGGAAACGCGAGAAGGGCCGCGGTCGAAAAGCTTATCATGCTGTTGTTCGATTTCGCTCAGTCCGCCGATTCCGCTACCGATGAGCACTCCATTTCGAAACGGATCGCCAACCGTGAAATCAATATGTGAATTTCGGATCGCACCGTCTGCTGCCACGATCGCAAACTGACAGAAACGGTCGAGCCGTTTGATTTCCTTACCGTCAATCTTAATATGATCGGCTGGGTTGAAATCCGAGATTTCACCTCCAAAACGGACTTTGAAATCTCTCGCATCGAATCGTCGGATGGGAGCGATGCCATTCTTGCCGGCACATAAATTGTCCCAGAACTCACCGATCTCACAACCGAGCGAACTCACAATAGAACCGCCTGTGACCACAACCCTTCGGGTCATCGATTTCCAACCAGTCTAATACGAACAAGGTGAAAGACTCAGAGAATGCCACGGAGTTGTCAGTTAGATGCCGTAGCTTTCGTGATGAAATCGATGGCTGCTCCGACAGTATTAATCGATTCGACTTCATCTTCCGGAATGGAGACATCGAATTCGTCTTCCAGTTCCATCACCAATTCGACGATATCCAGCGAATCCGCCTTCAAATCATCGACAAATGAACTATCTCTGGTGACTTCTTCCTGTGGTACACTCAACTGTTCGCTCACGATGTCCATAACTTTTTCATCAACAGAAGACACGCCCTATTCCTCCAGTAAGTACAAAAATGCGATCTTGAAAATGACTTGCGACTCCGCACGTCGTGACGATGTGCGAAAGTAATCGACTTACTATAGCCAAAACGCCGTGTGTCGGGAAGATATACCGATTTTTATAGTGTGTGTAAACGTCAAACACAGTGCGACTTTACGAAAATCGTGTAAACATTGCGGAGAAGATGATCTTTACCAGCCGCTCGAATTATCGAAAACGATCCGCTGAACAGGCTTTGGCCACTAAAGTTTTCTTCCTTTCATTTTCGAAAACAAGTGAAATAGCACTGGAAATAATGGAGGCGATCCAACTATAATCGCCCGCTTCTAAGTGTTCCCTCTCACGAAATAACCTTGAACTGCAAGACCCTCGAATCGAGAAACCGTCGTTCTGGGACAAAAACTAGCCGATTGAAGACATAAAAAGATGCCCAAGCAAAAAACCCATAAAGGGATGAAAAAACGATTTAAATTGACCGCTTCAGGAAAAGCGAAACATCGAAGCGCGTTTCGCGGTCACAAATTAAGTCATAAGTCCAGCCGACGCCGACGCAGTTTGCGTGCGGATAATGTCATTGACGGCAAAGAAGCAGCAACCATTTGCGAAGCTCTGCGACCGGGAAGCTGAGCGACCGGGATGTTCATTCTCCAATAATTGTGCCGATATCGCGGAGAGAGACATTTCCGCATACCAGATCGAATAATCGTTTTTGAAAGACGTTGAGACATGCGAGTCACGCTTGGAGTTGCCAGAAAGCGAAAAAATAAACGAATTTTCAAGGAAGCCAAAGGAAACGTCGGCGGTCGCAGCAAGCTTTTGCGCACCGTCAAAGAAACCGTGATTCGTTCTCGCGCCTATGCGTATCGTGACCGCCGAACTCGAAAACGAGTCTTTCGCGCACTTTGGATCACGAGAATCACCGCAGCCTGCAAGATGAGGGGTATCAATTATTCCCAATTCATTCACGGCTTGACCAAAGCGGAAGTCGAACTTAACCGTAAAACTTTAAGCGAACTGGCAATCTCTCATCCCGAAATCTTTGACGAAATTGTCGCCGTCGCCAAATCCGCCGTTGCGACATAACCCGTCAGTCGGCACCGCAGGATTCGCTTGTGAACAATCCCGAGACATCAGCTCCGAAGCAGCAGCAACTTCAGGATTTCGAGAACGATGCCTTAAAGGCCATTGATGATTCCACCAACGATGCAGAACTGGAGAAAGTTCGTATCGAGTTTCTTGGCAAGAAAAAAGGGCGATTACGCGATCTGCAATCCTATATCGGAAAAGTCTCGCCCGAAGAACGTCCTGTTTTAGGAAAAAAATTCAACGAAGTCAAAAAGAAGGTTGCCGCTCGGTTTGATCAGAGGAAAATGGAACTTGAAAAACCCGTTTCGGCAGTAGAGGCTCTCGATATCACTCTACCGGGAACCAGTTTTGCTATCGGCAAACGCCACCCTCTGACGCAAACCATCGACGAATTCAAGGATATTATGGGAAGGTTCGGGTTTTCCGTCGCCGAAGGTCCCGAACTCGAAGACGAATTCCACAACTTCGACGCTCTCAATATCCCCCGTATCCATCCCGCTCGTGATCCGCTGGAAAACTTTTACCTCGCTGCTTCACAATCTTCTCTCAAAGGAAACGGGGCAAGTTCGATCAATGAGGAGAATCCCATTCTTCTGCGCAGCCAGACTTCCACCGTACAAATTCGAGTGATGGAAACGACCCCGTCACCGGTACGAGTTGTCTCGGTCGGTCGGGTTTACCGACCCGATACCATCGACGCCACGCATTCCTGTATGTTCCACCAGATGGAAGGGCTGATGATCGATACCGATGTCACAATGGCCCAATTGAAAACGGTACTCAAAATGTTCGCCAAAGCGTACCTGGGTCATGATGTGGGAATCCGTTTTCGACCTTCGTTCTTCCCCTTCACCGAACCCTCCGCAGAAGTGGATATGGCCTGGGGAGATGACTGGCTGGAAATCGGTGGCGCAGGAATGGTCGATCCAAACGTCCTCAAAGCAGTCGGATACAACCCTGAAGAAGTCACCGGTTTTGCCTTTGGCCTGGGCATCGAACGTTTCTGCATGAAACGCCATAACATCACCGACATCCGCCGCTTCTACGAGAACGATTTGCGATTTCTGAATCAGTTTTGAGATCCACCGGTTCGATTCCAATTCCTGTTTGTCGTTTACTCGGAACGCTTCTTTTTCCATCAAGAATGAATCCTGCCCAGATTCTTTCACAAAATGTACCAAATGTGCGCTTCGTCGTTGATATAAACATAACATCATGTTATCATGATATGTACATTATTGATGTTTTGTTTCAATCAGGAAAGATTCTCGCACATGGATGGTTCCAAACTCAAGGTTGCGAAGGCCTCGGTAGACATCGTTCGGCTCATCGAAGCGAACGAATTCCCACAGGCACGGAAGCGAATCGAATCTCAAACTATTTCCCCAACCGACCGAAAACAGCTTGCGCTCCAAGAAAACGACCGTGCCGTCATCGCATTTCTGGAAGGGTATCTATTTCGAGCAAGAAGAAGTTTTCGCAGGGCAATCGAACTCGACCCGGAATGTCAAACTGCGCGAAAAAACCTCAACCAGCTCGACGAAGACGCCATTCTTACTCGCATTTCCTCCGACATCGTATTTCCAAAATGCCTTGTGCTTCTTATTACTTATAACCGTATCGAATACACCAGATACTGCTTAGAAGCGTTACTCGATGTCGATTATCCCGAACTGGATATGGTAATCTGGGACAACGCTTCCACAGATGGCACGCAACAGTATCTCGAAAATGAAACTCGCGGAATCGCAAACCTCACGCTTCATTTCTCCAAGACGAACGAAGGAGTCGTTCGACCGATGAACGAAGTCTGGTCATCACATCGAAACGCGGAGATTCTTGCCAAACTGGATAACGACACCCGAGTTCCCCCCGACTGGCTGCAAAGACTCGTCGCGTGCCATCTCGCCAGCGAGAAATGGGGCGTTCTCTCCGGATTTCACTTCCGCGAAGAAGGCGAAAGGATCGCCAAAGAAACCGATATCGTCACTGTGGGCGATCGACAGGTTCTCGAACAAATGTTTGTCGGCGGGTGTGCCATCACAATTCGCAGAAAACTCTACGAGGAATTCTCACCTATTCCTGAAACGCAGCAGTTGAAGAAAGGGCCTTTCCTCGACAGCGGCTGGACCCAGTTCCAACAAAATCTCACAGATGCAGGCTATCGGAATGGCTATCCCTGGCCCGCAGTACATGTCGATCACATGGAAGACACCCGCTCGCCATTTTGCATCACCACCGAGGAACATCAAAATTACAAACTCCAAATGCGTGGCATGTCGCTCGAACAATTCACCGATAAGTTGTGTGTCTGGAACCCACACTAATCGCACCAGTTTCCCACATTGCAATCTCACAACACAATCTCTTCAAGGATCGAGCTATGCTATTCGAGAAAATCGCTCTCATCTACGATAACACTCTGCGTCCCGAAACCACCGGTGGTTACTGCAAACGAGCACTCGACAGGATTGTGCCAACAGACCATTTTCTTCCGGGAGATCTCGATAAAATTCCACGAGATGAATTCGATTTGTTTATCAACATCGACGATGGCTTGAAATACCGTTGGCCGAAAGATCTTCAGCCTTCAGTCTACTGGGCCATCGACACACACATCGATTTTCCCTGGTCGTTGGAAAAGTGCAGATGGTTCGATATCGTCTTCGCAGCTCAGATGGAAGGTGCAGAGAAACTTCGAGAGAATGGAATCGTTTCGGCAACCTGGCTTCCATTGGCTTGCGATCCGGGAATCCACCGAAAACACGGATTGTCCAAGAAGCACAATGTCGCGTTTGTTGGAAACCTCTTTCCCGGCCCTAGAAACGAGCTACTTCAGTCAATCCAAAAGAATTTCTCGGAAGTGAAAATTGCCCGTGCCTACTTCGACGAAATGGCAAGGATATTTTCGGCGTCGAAAATCGTGTTCAACCGCAGTGTCGAGAACGATCTCAATATGCGAGTTTTCGAAGCGTTGTCCTGCGGATCATTACTCATCACCAACGAATTGGATGGAAATGGGCAGTTGGAGTTCTTTCAGGATGGAGTTCATCTGGCAACATACAAGGACGAAGAGGAACTTATCGAGAAAATCCGTTTCTATCTTGAACATGACGACATTCGGGAGAAAATTGCCAAACATGGTTGCGCAGAAGCGATCGAAAATCACAGTTATTCGAAACGGATGCAATGTTTGTTGTACGTCACCGACGAGAAACTGAGACACAAAAAACCTTTTCCTCAACAATTCACTGGAAGCAGACCTGCTCACCCCGAAACCATCTCGATTGCAAAATCCGAAAAAGATCCGCAATACTTCGAATTTCCCAGGCCGGAAATTCTCGAACTCGTACCTCAAGATGCAAAGCGTGTGCTGGATGTCGGTTGTGGCGCGGGAGCCTTAGGTGCAAGTATTAAGCATCGGCAGACTTCAGAAGTCTGGGGGATCGAAGCCGACGACGATGCGGCGAGTCTTGCAGAAGTACGCCTGGACCGCGTTCTCTTTGGCGACGTGGAATCGTTGAGCGAGAACATCCCTCATCGTTTCTTCGATTGTATTATCTTTGGCGATGTCCTGGAACATCTTCAAAACCCCGACGAACTTCTTCAAAAAGCGAAAGACTGGCTTCAGTATGACGGCATCGTCGTCGCCAGTATTCCGAATGTGCGAAATCATTCTGTGGTCAAATCTCTGTTGGCAGGAAACTGGACCTACGAATCTGCCGGGTTGCTCGACAAAACGCATTTGCATTTTTTTACAAGACTGGATATTGAAGAGATGTTTCGACAGGCAGGATTTCAGATCGAGAAATTACAGTTCGTTCCCGATGCGGCTCATCGGGACTGGGTGGATCGTAATCGCGTCCAATCGCTTGCGTTCGGTGAGTATACCTATTCGGCGACGAGTGCTGCAGATGCCGAGGAGTTTTTCGTCTATCAGTTTCTCGTGACGGCATCTCCTAGTCTTGCCCATGTCATTCCACGAAGCCACGATCTCAACGGGTTAACCAACCTGCAAGATGAAGAGAAGAGTATTTCTACCGAGAGTCTTCCCTTTACCGATTGGACTTTCAGCCAGAAATGCTGGGAGACGATTCGCCCTCTGTTACAGCCCGGCATGAAAACGCTGGAGTGCGGTTCGGGACTTTCAACATTGCTTTTCGAGGCGGTCGGATGCGATCACCTCGCTTTGGAGCACGACCCTCGTTGGGCCGCACGTTGCGAAAGCGTTCGGCTCGTCCCATTAAAGGGGACGCCTCGCTGGTATGACTGGCAGCCAGCAAATCGTTTCGATCTGATTTTGATCGACGGTCCTCCCGGTTACATCGGTCGACGAGGAATCTTGAACGTACTCGAAGACTGTCTTCATAGCGAAACGATTCTTGTTTTAGACGACACAAACCGAGACGCAGAACATCAATTGACTGAAGAAATCGCGAATCGGTTCGGATACGAGTTCGAGTTTCACGACACGTCGCAACGGCAGTTCGCAATAGGTCGCAGACCCTCCAGAGTTGCAAAAGAATTCCAGACCGATCTGCTGCTGGGAGTGAACTGACAAGACAAATGGAACCGGAAACACAAAGCACTTTCCAATGAATGACCCGTCCAGCGTCTTTGAAGGTGAGCTTCATTATTGTTGGGTGGCACACCCTGAGTCTTCGAAGGACGTGGTGACGAGGCTGAGGACGCCGACACTGTTGCAGATCCCCGGAATCTTCAAGATTCCGGGGATCCGAGACGCATCTCAAGTCGTCTCATTTTTCAGGAGAAGATAATGCGCAGAATAAAGGAATTCGACAGCATGGATGTTACGGATCTCCAGATCGATTTTGCAGATTCGCTGGCAGAAAAGATTCAAACAGGAACCGTTCTACTCATTGAACCGATCAGCGATTCCGCGACGCGAAAATTGTTAGATGAAAACAAAAGCGAAAGTCGAATCCAAAGAAAATCTGTGCTGGAAGTTATGGGGTTTTCCAAACAGAAGCAGCAAAAATGGAATGTCCTTTTCGATGCGATTGCCTGCGATGCCTTCGACGAAATTCTCGCTGTCGAAGATTTTTTGGCAACGATTCATCACATTCTCAAACCCAAGGGCAAGGTATTTTTTACGGTTCGAAACACTCAACATCGTTCTGTAATCGATGAACTGCTTGAAGGAAGCTGGCGACAAAATCAAAATCGTCGAAAATCGCGACGCTACTATACCAAACGGGAAATCGAGAAACTTCTTTTTCGATACGGATTTGAAGTTGACGAAATTCCAAGCAATAAGAACAACGCCTTGAAGACAAAGCGGGAAAGCGGAAGCCGGTCATTCTCTCGCATCGGTCGTTTGCAGGTGGGTAGCCTGAAGAACGACAATCTCGAAGAGTTCTACACGAAACATTCTTCGGTCGTCGCAACCAAACGGGCTGAAGAAAACCTCCCGCTGACTTCGATTGTGATTCCCACGCATAACCAGCTTGCTTACACGCGGATGTGTCTCGACAGCATTCGACATTTCACCGACGAACCTTACGAATTGATCGTGGTCGATAACGACTCAACCGATGCGACGGTCCCCTATCTCCAATCGCTGGAAAACGTGAAAACAATTTTCAATAAAAGCAATCGCGGATTCCCGACCGCGGTGAATCAGGGGATCGAACTCGCAGTCGGCGAATACATCCTACTCTTAAACAACGATACCATCGTCACCACCGGTTGGTTGCGGCGAATGCAGGAGGCGATCAAACGTGAAGCGAATGTTGGTCTGGTCGGTCCCTGTTCGAATTGTGTCAGTGGACTTCAAGAGGTCGCTTGCAATCTCGACGATCTTTCCTGTCTCGATGGATTTGCCTGGGAACGAGGAAAAAAGTTCTCGCGAAGGATTCGCGAAACCGAAAGGCTTGTCGGGTTTTGCCTGCTCGTGAAGCGGGAAGTGATTGAAAAAATTGGGAAACTCGACGAGCGATTCGGAACCGGTTGTTTTGAAGACGACGATTTCTGCCGCAGAGCAATTCTTGCCGATTATCGTGCGGTCATTGCAGAGGACTCATTCGTGTATCACTTCGGTAGTGTCACCTTCCGGAATTCGAACGTCGATTTTGCAAAACTTATGAGAGAGAATCGGCAGAAATTCGAGCAAAAATGGAGCGACGATCACGATGTCACCGGGAAAGAAAACCATAATCAAACTCGGATCGACTGGACGGTGAAACCATCTGAAACTGGAGGTTTGATTCTAAAGAAAAAAACGTGTGCTCTGTCCCTGTGCATGATCGTTCGAGACAATGAAAACACGATTGAACCCTGCTTGAAAAGTATCGAACCCTGGGTCGACGAAATCATCGTGGTCGATACCGGTTCAGAAGACCGTACACCGGAGATTTGCGAAAAGTATGGGGCAAGGTTGTTCCGCTTCCCCTGGTGTGACGATTTTTCCCGTGCCCGAAACGAATCGTTAAAGTATGCAACAGGGGAATGGCTTTTCTGGATGGACTCCGACGACACCATCCCCGAAGAATGCGGTCGCAAGTTGAAGGAACTCGCTTCGGGAATTCATGACCCGAACATTATGGGTTATGTGATGCAGGTGCACTGTCCGGGTAAAGATGAGGAGAACGAGAAGGATGTCACCATCGTCGATCATGTCAAAATGTTTCGCAACCGCAAAGACCTGCGGTTCGAGCATCGCATTCACGAGCAAATCATTCCCGCCATCCGCCGTGCTGGAGGCGATGTCGCCTTCACCGATATCTACGTCGTCCATTCCGGTTCCGACCGTACAACCGAGGGGCGTCTTCGAAAACTCCGTCGCGATTACAAACTTCTCGAACTCGATTTGAAGGAACGTCCCGATCATCCCTTTGTGCTCTTCAACATGGGAATGACACTCGCCGACGATGAACGACACGAAGAAGCGATCCGTTATTTACAACGCTGCGTGTCCGTCTCGCAACCGAACGAATCGCATTTAAGGAAGGCTTATGCGTTGTTGATCGGGAGTTTTGCGCAAGCCAACCGTCACCACCAGGCTTGGCAATGCTGCGCGGCAGGGTTGAACCACTTCCCCGACGACAAGGAACTACTCTTTCGAGCGGCAATGTTACATCAACATTTCGACAGATTTCAGGATGCAGAAAAAGCTTATTTACGAGTGATCTCGGAATATGAAGACAGGCATTTCACCAGCATCGACGCAGATTTAGCCGGATATAAATCGCGTCATAACCTGGCACTCGTTTACGAAGACATGGGGAAAACCCTTTTGGCGGAAGAACAGTGGCGGTTAGCGCTCGACGAGCATCCCCAATCGCGGGGAGACTGGCGTGGGTTGGGCGAATGCTTACTCAAGCAGAGCAAAAAAGTGGAATTGCAAAGCACGATTCGCGATCTAAAGACGAAACATACTCTCGCGCCAATCGGCGCCATTCTTGAAGCGCGCATTCTGGAAAATGAGAAGAAGACCGAAGAGGCCAGCCTACTTCTCGAAAAAGCATCGAGGTCGTTCCCGAACGACATCGACATTCAAAACGAACTTTGTCGAGTGCTGTTTTATCATGGCACAGTCGAGAACTCAGAAATCGCTTTACGGAAATTGCTCGAACTCGATCCGAAAGATGCTGCCGCCTGGCATAACCTTGCTGTGATTTATTCCCGAGAGGAAAAGTATCAACTTGCGATTGAGGCGTTCGAATCGTCGCTGAAATTCCGTCCCGATTCCGAATCCACGAGGAATCAGCTCGACGATTTGAAGAATAGATCACAGTAGACCATGCTGTGCATAGCACGGAATCTTACGAGAAACCGTGAATTTTCAGAAAATCCTGAAGTCGAGATGCAATCGACTGCCAATCGAAAGACGCTGCTCTCATCGACAAGGGCAGACAAGCTGCCAGTGAAACTCTCCCTCAATCGTTGAGGTTGAGGATTTATCCCAGACCGTAAAATTTGACAGCGTTGTCGTGGAACAGTTTCTTTTGATAAGAAACCGATTTGTCGCGGACGATCCACTTCAAAGCATGAACCCATTCTGCGAAGGAAGATTTCAACGTACAAACCGGCCAGTCGCCACCAAAGAAAACGCGGTCTTCACCGAACGTCTCCAGACAAAACTCGATATTCTCGGCAAGATCTGCGGGTTTCCATTTTTCTTTCTCTGCCGTGGCGACAATTCCGGAAATTTTACAGACTGTGTTTTCCAATGCGGCCGCCTGCTTCATTCCCTCCACCCATGATTTGCGTAGTGCCTGGTCTGTGGAAGTCACACTCATGTTACCGCAGTGGTCGATCACGAATTTTGTACCCGAGCATTTCTCGGCTAACTTTGCACCGTCGTTAATTTCTCCCGGTCTCATACAAAGGTCGAATCGGAGATTTAGCTTTCCCAGCAGTTTCATGTTCTCGACGAATTGCGATTGAAGACACATCCCTTTGGGACGGTCGGAGTCGTGTAGAACGGTGCGCACTCCTTTGACGAATTTGCTCTTTGCGTATTTTTCGATGTACTTTTTTAACGACTTCGATTGCGGTGCACCACCAATCACAGCTGCAGCCATTGGGTTGCTCTCGTTTTTGCAAAGGTCAATCGCATATTCCGCTTCTTTCTCCCACTCATCAGCATCGACGTTGACCTCCATATAAACGGTTTTGCGGACGTCGAGGCCTTTCGTCGCTTCCAGGTAATCGGTCATCACAAAACTGCGATTGATCGATTTCACGCCCTCACCTTTCAGCCAGGGAAGATGGAACTTTTTCAAATCCCACAAATGTTGGTGCGTATCGACGATGGGAAGCGTATTTTCTTCGGGCAAGTTCATGGACGCCACTTCTTCAACACAGGAAAGCGAGGACGGTAACACGACACCCGCTGAGAGAAGACAGGCGGATTGCCGTAAAAACTGGCGACGAGGAATGGATTGGGACATTGTGAAAAACCTCACAGAACGGCTCGGAACGAGAAGACGCTAGGATCGAAGATTCGTCTGATTCATCATACCGAGAGTTGACGGTAGAAAAAACCACGGATTGTACATAAAAATATTCCACTTGAGGTGTTGAAGACCGGCTGATAAAATACCGCTCCCTCCTCTTCTCTCATCCACAAATATCCGCTAGGATCTCTGCTCTGGATCGTATTTCATGAATTCCCGAGTCATTCTTTTCATGCCGGTCGTGTTCATGCTGGGATGCAGTTATTTTCGCAATCGAGTCGAGCCAGAAATGTTAGACAGCGGTCTGACATTAGTGCTTCCTGGAATTGAAGGCCAGAGTTTCTTTAATTCCAACATCGCCCAGGGTTTGATCGATTCGGACGTTGAAACAGCTGTCGAAGTTCACGACTGGACCACCGGCTGGATGATCAATTTTCTCTATCATCTTCAGGCGTACGGTCGAAATCTGAAACAGGCAGACATCCTGGCGCAGAAGATAATTGATTACCAGGACAAATTTCCTGGAAGACCCGTCAATCTGGTTGGCCACTCGGGCGGCTGTGGAATTATCCTGATGGCATTGAATGCGCTTCCGGAAGATCGCAAGGTTTCTCATGTCATATTGTTGGCACCGGCAGTTTCGCGTCGGTTCGACTTATCGACTGCGCTTTCTCGAACCGAAAATGGAATTTGGAATTTCCATTCGTATGGAGATACCGTGCTGTTGATTCTAGGAACGACGATGGCAGGTTCTATGGATAGAAAATTCGGAGCCTCGGCTGGTTCAATCGGTTTCATCGCTCCCAAAGACAGTTCGGAATCGCAAGAGCAAGAGTATCGAGATAAGTTGCATCAGGTCCACTATCATCTCGGTATGTTGAAAACCGGTTATGTGGGAGGACATTTCGGCCTGACGAACCGTCGTTTCGTGCGGAAGTATCTCTCGCCGCTTTTAAGACCCGAATCGAATTGAGTAGATTATTCCCACTCGTCGACTGTCGTTCTGACGATTTCCCGTTTCCAGCCGGGTTCGTGGACTGGCCAACATTGAATGCGAAGTCCCCGTTCCTGAATCTCCAACGTTTTATTGATTCGATGAACTTCCTGCTGACAGTTCCTTTCCAGTGGAATCAGCCTGGCGGCATTCTGCGTGCGGTTGGAATTCCTTCGGGTGACTTTTCCGTGATCGAAGACCGTCATGATCGTCTCTTGGGGGAAATCGAGAAAACGCAGAGCGATCAATTCGTGACTGGCAGTCGAGTAAATTTTCTTTAATTCTTTCAGATTGAAATGCAAATATTTTGCATCCTCGAAAAACCACTTCGAAGGGAGTAAGAGCATCGATGCGAACAGATTGGCGACCTGTTCTCTGAGACCGTTATAAGACCGATCTTCGTCCGCAGCAAGCTCGAAGATTTTCCAGGCATAAGCTTCACCCAGTTCGTGAGAGAGAGACCATTGCAATCTTTCCCCACGTTCTTCTGGTTTGAGAACGATCAGGGACTTCCCTTTCAGCCGTTTGTATCTTCCCCGAGACGACTGTGTCTGATCAACCAGAACAGTGAACTCCAATTGCTCTGCCACAAAAAACGCATCAATTGGAGGGCTATCGATTCCCGCCGTTTCTAAAACCGATTCGACAACTTCTTCGATTGCAGTCTTCCAGCATTCTGGTATCATCGCCAACCTTCTTTTCTGGTTTAATGTACATATCGTAAACACTAAGCCATATAAATAGCAACTATACAGTATGCAAATTTTGAGAATTTCGCGCGCGGAACGAAATCACAAAGTGTAAGTCGCATCGGGTGTCTCGCCGAAATATACGAAGGTTGTATGTGTCGTAGCGGTTTTGGAAGCCGAGCACGGTTTATCGACTGAAGCAACCACGTTTCGAATCAACGGTCAGCCCAGAAAACGTCGATTCGAATTCCAACTGCCGAGGGTGAAGGTGCGCTCTCGCCATTTTTCTCAATCATGCACGGACTTTACGACATGGCGACTACGGACATTTCCGAGACAAAAAAAACCGAAAAAGCCAATGCGTCAGGTGTGATCGAATCATCTCCGCATTCGAAATTTCCTGCACCTCCAGGAATTACGGTCATCCTGGTGTTCTTAGGATTGACCGCAGGATATCTGGTCACACAATGGTTCGATTCGGGAACACCGCCAACCTACCTCGCCTATTTGACCGCTGATTCCAGGATAATCTCCGCTGAAGACGATCTTGTCATTCAAGACATTTTGGTAAAAGAAGGTGATGCCGTAGAAAAAGGAACCGAATTGTATTCGTATTCAACTTTGCGTTTTGAAGTTGATGACGCAGCACTACAAAAAACAATCGCCGACATCGATCGAAAAATCGCCGCGAAAAATGCGAAAGCCGAACTGGAAACGAGCTGGCGAGAGAGGCAGATCGACTCAGAGATTCACAGGGAGAATCTTGCCTTGGCCGATTTGTTTCGAATAGAATTCGACACGAAAATCGAGCGTACAATTCGCGAACAAAATCTTCGGGAACGAACTCCAGAGCCTCGCCAGGCGATTCAACCCGACCAGGTTTTCAAACCGGCTAAGTGGGTTACCTTATCGCCAGACGATGACCGACTGGAGGAGATTATGAAATACAACTCCGTCGATAATGCTCTTGAAGTGTTACGAACGAAGATCGGTCTGCATGAAGATCGCATCGCAAAACTTCGAACATTGAGAGAAAAACTGGCTGGAAGTATTTTTGCTTCGCAAGGCCTCGTCGAGTTGAAACAGCAGAAAAAATTGCTGACGGCGAGATTGAATCATCAACCCAACGAAAGCAAAATAAGAATCGGGCAGGCAGAATCGTACGGAGTTGTCCGAAAAATCTCTTCTCGACGGGGAGGCAGCTATTCAAAAGGAGAATCGCTCGTAGAAATCGTCAACCCCGATCATCGATTCCTCGTCTTGCAAATTTCCAGAGTCGACCTGCAATTTTTTCCGACAGGCAAAGAAGTTGAAATCGATTTTGGCGAGCTGCGACCGTTTTTAGGAAAAGTCAGCGCTGATGTTGGACCAGTTCCCTCCGCGAAATCACTGAAAGACGATTCGCTGTCGATCGTCATCGAACCGACAGGGAAACCCTGGCCCCAATTATCTCTTGGCACTCCGGTTCACGTCACACCACGTTCATAACCAAGAATGCGGAAACCGGTTTCCCTGGCAATCCTGATGGCCAATTCATCAATAAGTTGACTCCTTGATGACTACCCATCGGGAGATTTCTTGCAGCCACGATTTTCCTCTCAAATCGAGCGATCTGAATTCATCACGACTTAAAATGTTCGCGATGCCGGAGGATTGCTGCACGAACTAATTGCGGCTGGTACTGGTGACTGGATCCCAGCCGGCGACGACAGCGTCGGGAGTGAGGACATAGATTTCGACACGGCGATTTTTTTGACGGCTTTTTGCGTCAGTGTTTGTAGAGACCGGTTGATATTTACTGTAACCGGCTGCACCCATGCGGCTTTCTTTCACCCCCGATTTGGCCAGCACGAGGATGACAGAGTCCGCTCGGTTAGTCGAAAGATGCCAGTTGGTCGGATGCCTTGATCGGGTTTTTCCTTTGGCGATGCGTTGATCGTCGGTATGACCCACAACAAGGATATTGAAATTTCTCGTGTCGGCACGGTTCAGAATCTCGGCGAATTTTCCGAGAACCTGGCGACCACGCGAATTGATCTGCGCACTTCCCGATGAGAAGAGGATATCGGAGTCGAACTTACTAACTCCGGTACGAGCGTCGAATTCGAATTCCGGAAAGTCCCTGGTCAAATTCTGTAGCTGTTTCGTCGATTCCTTGCTCAGGGGGTTTTGCAAATCGTTTTTGGAACGGTTAATGAGACCGAGGACTTGATTTTTGAGTTGGGAACGCTCAGTTTGAATGTTGGCGAGCCGTTGGTTTTTAATGTGCAATTCTTGCGCGAGTTTGCCGTTTTCCGATTCGGCATTCAAGCGGGCGTAATGCAACTGGTAAGCTCGCATCTGGCTTTGACGGTAGGTCTGATAAGGAACCATTTGACAAGCCGGGACCGTCACCAAAACCAAAAGCGCTACGTAGACAAGGACGCACCGGGAACTTTGTGACATGGGAATATCCTTTTCCATTTCGAACGAGCTCACACTTCACTGTGACTCGGTATCGAAAGAAACAAGACGCTCGTTTCGACACGCGAGTTGGCATGCGATGGTGTGAATCGGAAACTGATTGTTACGAGGGAGATTCTGGAGGAGTCGTCTCGAAAACCGCGTTCGGACGTGAGAAGATGGAGCACGGTTCCATTTCGAGAGATGCGGCCTTATAGCGAAAACGAAAAAACCTGCCAAGAGCAATTTTAGAACGCTCAGCGGCAGGTGATTCACACCGTTTTTTAAGAACGAAAAAGTAGTTTCGCGAATTATTTGAAGAATTCGCCAATGGTCGTTAATAATGTGCTGGTAAACGCCATGGGTTCATGCCAAGCCCACATCGAGCGAACGTAATCGAACATGACCAGACTACAAACGACCAAAACAGAGGTGGCAAGAATCGTTCCAATGAAGGTGACTACACCCCATTCGGTCTCGACGGGAACCATCATTCGCCCCACGCCAGCAGGCGCCACGAACTCCGCCTGGCTCTCCCCCGATTCGTAAGTATCAACGAAATCGGCGTCGGTGGCATCGAAGACATCCATCTCTTCATCGCCACCGATGAGGTCATCGGAGACTTCGAGTTCATCGTCAAAGACGTCGTCACCTTCCATGCTGCTAAAATCGTCGATTCCGAGTTCTTCGAGACTTTGACCTTCGGCTGCCTCGTCTTCGAATTCGTCGCTGAAGGTGATGACCCCCGTGTCGGAACCGCCCGATTCGTCCATATCGTCGGCGACAAACTCAAACTCGCTGTCGTCGTCTTCGCTGAGCAGCGGCACTTCGAACTGTGTTTGATCGGCCGATTCGTCGAGCGAAAGACCGCTGTCTTCATCGGCAATCGAAATTCCGCTATCGGAAAGTGCTTCCAGGGCGATCCCACTGTCGGGAGCGTCAAGTGCCAGACCGCTATCGACACCTTCAAGAGAAATACCGCTATCGGCGAGATTGTCCAGCGAGATACCGCTATCCGGTTGCGTCTTGGCAACGTCGGGAGTTGGTTTGCCGGGAACTTCGATTTCGCGATCGGTTTCGGCACCGATGATTTTTACATCACTGTCGCTGCTGTCGTCGGAAGCGATTTTTACATCGCTGTCGGAATCGCTTTCCGCAATTTTCACGTCGCTATCGGAGTCGCTTTCTGCAATTTTGACGTCGCTGTCCGAATCGCTATCCACAATTTTGACGTCGCTGTCGGAGTCGTCGCTGACAAGTTTGACGTCGCTGTCGCTTCCTTCACTCACCAGTTGCACATCGCTGTCGGAATCGGATTTCATCGAAGTACCCACCGAGGGGTCACTGTCGTCAGAAAGACTGTCGTCCACAACGAGTTTCACATCGCTGTCGGAAGTTTCACCGAGGATGGCCTCGTCATCGGAAGTTTTCTTCGGAATGATCATCGAATCTTTTGCGAGCAGTTTACTTGAGCCGCCTTCGATTTCGGAATCGCCCGAAGACAGAACCGTACTCGAACCGCCTTCGATATCCGATCCGAAGTCGTCGAGAATTCCACTCGAAGACGCGAGGTCACCTGGGGTTTCTTCGTCGCCGAGCATCGGGACGTCGGGACTCGAATCGGTTTCGTGAAGACGAGCGTAATTCTCGACATCTTCCGCCTTGAATTTCCAGGCACCCCGGTCGGCAAAGCCACGAATTTCGCCCTTTTCTCGGAGACTGGTGAGATCTTTTGTAGACATTGCCAAAGCCTTTGAGGCTTCTTCGAGGCTCAGATACTTCTTGGACATGTTGCAGTAGCTCCACTTGGAAAATTCGAACTTTGTTGTGGCGGTCGATCGATGTGTCGGTACAAGGAGACTTCTTCCAAGGATGAATGGCAATAGCGCAACCCACCGTTGAAATCTGGGAATCGAGGACTTTTCCCCAAGAATCCATTCTAAACGGGATTGAGGACGATTCAAGACTTTCCATCTCGATTCGGAGATTCCGACAACCTTTTTCAGATCCGGTTTTGCTGGAAAATCCGATAAAACGCACTGTTGAAATGTGTTCCTGTGTTCAGATTCTTGTAAGCTTAAGGAATTGTTTTGTCGAAAAGGTTGGGATCCATTTTTTGTCGTCTGTTCCCAGCGATGGGATGTTTCCTCAACCCCAGATCGGTATTGACCCAAAACTGCGATTGCATCTACAGTTCCCGTCCATTTCTGTTGCAATTTGACTCACCGTGTCTACTCGGAAAGGATTCCGATATGTCGTTTGGTCGTCACAACTGGCTCAATTTTCTTCGTTTCTGCTCAGCGCTCCGAATCCATCGTCACGAACGAAGATCTCGAATTCATTGGGGACGGACATCGGCTATTGAAGTTCTCGAAGATCGAACTTTGTTATCGAACATCACGATTAATGATGTCACTGCTGTCGAGACATCGTCAGGAACGACGAATTTCATCTTCACGGTCTCCCGAGATAGCAACACGAATTTGGAAACGGTCGATTTCGCCACCGCCGATACAACGGCGACAATTGCAGATAGTGACTATTCCATAAAATCCGGCAAGTTAAGTTTTGCAGCAGGCGGTTCCTTATCGACATCGGTGGCAATCGCGGTCACCGGTGACTTGAAACTCGAAGTCACCGAAACCTTCGTCGTGAATCTTTCGAATCCGACCGGGGGAGCGGTCATCACCGACAATCAGGGTCTGGGAACGATCACCAACGACGACACCGCTTCGCTTTCAATTAACGATGTCTCCGTTAACGAGACCAACGTTGGGGCTGGGTTTCTGGTGTTCGACGTGACCTTGGATCATCCGACGTCGGCGGCGTTTACCGTCGACTTTGCGACAGCCGATAGTGTTGCCACGCTCACCAATAGCGATTACCTTGCGGCATCGGGAACGCTGAACTTTGCTGGGACTGCAGGAGAAAAACAAACTATCGTTGTGCAAACCGTCGGCGATACATTCCTTGAAGCCGATGAAAGTCTGAAAGTGAATTTGTCGAATGCGACTGGCGGTGTCACGATTTCAGACGGTCAAGGAATCGGTACGATTCTCAATGACGACAACCCTGCACCTTCTGCACCGACGCTTAGCGGTCCGACTTCACCCACCAACGACACAACTCCCACCATCACCTGGAATGCGGTGGCAAGGGCGGATACTTATGAAGTTCTGGTTTACAACGTCGATATTGGACAGCAGGTTGTCAGTCAGACGGGAATTACGACAACACAATTCACAAGCCCTGCATTGGCACAGGCCAAACACCAGGTGTTTGTGAGAGCGGTGAACGCTGGAGGAAACAGCCTTTATAGTGCGCCATTGTTGTTCGATGTCGAATTCGGAACTCTAACGATCACATCGCAGTGCGACAGTCGGCGATATCACACCAACAATCGCATGGTCTACTGTGGATGGTGCCGCGACTTACGAGTTGCTGGTTTACGACATTTCCAAAGGGAAGGAAGTCATCAATGTGACCGGATTGACGACGACCGATTTCACACCGACGACCAATCTCGAAACGACGACATTTCAAGCGTTTGTTCGTGCAATCGATTCTTTCGGTTTGAAAGGAGAATATAGCGACGCTTCGGTCTTCACCGTGATGCTGGGTACTCCGATTATCGCAACTCCGGGTGTGACAACTAACGATACGACACCGACAATTGCCTGGTCTTCCGTCGAAGGCGCGACGGCTTACGATTTGCTGATTTACAATGTGTTAAGGGGACGGGCAGTCGTCAATCAAACCGGCTTGACAACACCACAGCATACCACGCGCGCGTTGGAACAGGGGACTCACCAGGCATTCGTTCGTGCCGTGAATTCCACAAACACGGGTCAGTTTAGCGAAGTTTTCTTTTTCAATGTGGTACTGGGAGCTGCGACGCTCACATCTCCCACGGCGGTCTCGGGTGACACGACGCCGACTTTCGTCTGGACCGAAGTGACAGGTGCTGCCACTTACGAACTGATCGTTTATAATGTCACCACTGGGCAAGAAGTTGGAAGACTTCAGGGAATAGTGGCGACACAGTTGACCACGCAGTCTCCTGCTGGTCTGGGAAGTTTTCAGGTGTTTGTCAGAGCGTTCGATTCGTTCGGTGTGGCCGGGCCATTTAGCCCGGGGTTGAATTTCCAGATTATTGCATCGGCCGATTCTGTGGAACGCGTTTTCGAAAATAGTGCATCGAAACTTGAAAATGTGGACCGGACGACGAACTTGCGAGATGTACCTGTTGAAGAAAAAGATGTCGTTGTACAACTCGCTAGCAACCGTTTTGAGAGAACAGAATATCTGCCGGTTTCCACGCTCAAAGAACTCGATCAGGTACTTAGCGAGTGGCCCGACGAGAATTTGTGGGAAAACAATGCCATGGCATATCACGATTTACAATACTTTTCCCAGCTCGTTCCAGAGATCGCTTCCTCTTCACGTCCGAGAGCGAAACTGGCTACGATAGGGACCATTCTCGCGCTCAGCGCACACAAGCTTTTGATGGACGGTAGCAAAGGAAAGCGAAGAAGTACGAAGCAGCGTCTTCGCTGAACAACGATGTCGAACCGAAGTTTACGAACCTTCGGACTTTTTGTCGGCTTTGGCTGAGCTACCCTGGAATTCGATTCCGCAGATCGATTGCGTGACGGCAGCGACACGATTTTCTTCGGGAGGATCGATCGGCACATCCTGGAACTCCGCGCGCGAGAGAATGAAATCGACTGCCTTCTGTTCGCGCAGCTGAGCGAACAGGTTTTCGTCTTGTCCGGACTTTTCGAGTTGAGCGCGAACGCGACGGGGACTTTCACCCCGTTGCAATGCCATCATGCGAATTTCGGATTCGACATCCTGGGAACCGACCTCGATATTTTCCTCCGTCGCAATTTTATCTAATACAAAATGCTCCTTCAGAGCCTGTCGTGTGGTGGACACTGCTTGCTGACGAATCACGTTCTCGCGAGAAGAAATTTGAGCCGAGGTAAACCCAGCTTGTTGCATCTCCAGAATTTCCCTTCGCAACGCGTTTTCGACCTGTCTCAATACAAGGTCTTCGGGAAGATCCCAATCAGCCGATTCGGTAATTTTCTCCAACACCTGTGTGCGGGCTGCCTGTCTTTGCTGGAATGTCACTTGACGCTCCAACGACGAGCGAATCTCTTTGTCGAGTTCTTCTTCTGTTTCGATACCCATTCTCTGTAATATTTCGGACGTCGATTCGGGAAGGCTCATGCGCTCCACGTTCAACACTTTGAAGACCGCTTGAACTTTTTCTCCCCGCATCTCGATATTTTCCGATTCCAGAGAGACGGTCAGTTCGGCTTCCTTTTCGTCGCCGATGGTGACCCCCTTCATCAGTTCGTCAAAATTGTTCAGTTCAGCATCTTGAAAACGCAACACCGGTTTGATTTGAACGCTGAATTCGGAAATCTTCGCCAGCGTTTTTTCGCCATGGCAGAATTCGGCGGAGAGACTGAGAAAATCGTCCGTTCCGGCAGGTTCTTCGTACGATTCCAATTGAGCGTATTGAGAGAAGAATCTTTTTTTCTGTGCAGCGACATCTTCGTCGGTCGTTTCTCGCACGGGACGTTCGATTTTGAGACCCCGATAATCGGGAAGATCGAAATCGGGCCGTACTTCAACTTCGAATTCGTATTCAAAATCGCCCTCTTCGGGAATTTCGATATTCTCGACATCGATTTCGGGTTCGTTGATCGGATCGAGATCGTTCTCTTCCGCGACTTGTTCCAGACTGTTGATCAGAAGTTTTTGTTTGACCTGATCGGACAGCTCCTCGCGGAAACGTTTTTCGATCAACTTGCCGGGAACATGTCCTACGCGAAAACCGGGAACGTTTGCCGATTTGGCCAACTCCGTCGTTTCCTGTGAAAAATAATGAGAGAGATCTTCCTGGGGAATTGTGATTCTCACCCGTTTACGGCACGGGCCGATATCTTCGATTTCCGACGTGATTGATAAGCGAAATTCGGCTTCGCTTTCAGTCGAGTCTTCCCGTGTCTCCTCGTTCGCATTCTCAGTCGATTCTTCGGTCACAACAGATGACTCTTGATCTCCAGTTTCCGCATCCTGAGTTTCTTCGTTCACAGTTTGATCCTCGGTCAATCAGAAAGTCCGGGTGTCTGTTCGGGTCGATGTAAAATAAAGATGTAAAAATAAAAAAGAGCGGGTGAAGGGATTCGAACCCTCGACAGCCACGTTGGCAACGTGGCGCTCTGCCACTGAGCTACACCCGCTTACCTTCTAAAACGCATCCTAAACATACCACGAGAGGTGTTTTTTCGCAATTTGAACAATTAATTTTTCAGACGTGTCATTTCCAGAAGTGCGATTATAGCGCTCTCCCAGTTCTCCGCAAGGCTTACCGACCTCGATGGACGCTCATTTTGAGGGAATCTGTTCCGAAAAGTTCGCCATAATTCGTTTGATTCCTTCGTCCGACGAACCGCCGATGCTCCAAATTGTCTCAACCTTTAGCCGGGGATTCCATTCTGTTAGAATTCCCGCTTTCACCCGTAACCCAATCTCCCCGGAATCTTTAAGATTCCGGGGAGATGAAATTTGAATAAAAGGTGCAAACTGTGCGTTGGTCGAAAACGTTTATTCCTACGATGAAAGAAGTTCCTGCCGATGCAGAGGTTCCCAGTCACCAACTCATGCTCCGTGCCGGACTGATTCGACAGGTCATGGCGGGAGCTTATACCTATCTCCCCCTCGGCTGGCGCGCCATGCGCAAAGCCGAAGCGATTGTGCGGGAAGAAATGGATGCCGCTGGTGCCATCGAACTCTTCATGCCGGCTCTCCAACCGATCGATCTTTTCATCCGCACCGGCCGAAAAGAAGCATTCGGAAACGTGCTGATTAACTTTGAAGTCCAACGCGGCGACCGCAAGGTTCATCTGGCACTCGGGCCCACCCATGAAGAAGTCGTCACCGACCTGATGGCCCATTCCATTAGCAGCTATCGACAATTACCTCTGACGGTGTATCAGATTCAAACCAAGTTCCGTAACGAAGAACGCCCACGCTTCGGCGTACTGAGAACCAGTGAATTTTTAATGAAGGACGCCTACAGCTTCGGAGCCGACCTCGCCCAACTCGACGAAGCGTACCAGAAAATGTACGACGCTTACAGTCGCATTTTTGCGAGAGCGGGTCTCGAATATCTTCCCGTCGAAGCCGAAAGCGGTCCCATCGGTGGCGATGCCTCTCACGAATTTATGATCCCCTCGGAAAACGGTGAAGATCGAATCGTCCGTTGTCCCGGTTGCAACTATGCCGCCAACCTCGAACGAGCCGATACCGGTCGCACTTCCCCCGAGTGGTTGAAAGACCGTTCTCGCGATTTCTCTGACGCAGCAGAGATGAAAATCGTCGACACACCGAAAGTCACCAGTATCGAACAGGTAAGTCAACTCCTCGGTTGCAAACACAAGAAGTTGATCAAAACGCTGATTTATCTCGTGGACGAAAAACCGGTCGCTGTCCTTATTCGAGGAGATCGCGAAGCCAACGAAAACAAAATTCGCCGTGTCATGAACGCCACCAATGTCGAACTGGCCGATGAAGAAACCATTCGGAAAGTGACCGGCGCACCCGTCGGTTTTGCCGGACCGGTCGGCATCAAATGCGGCATCGTTGCCGACCACGATATCGCCAAACTCACCGATGCCATCACCGGGGCTAACCAAGGTGATCGACATTACACCGGCGTCAACGTCGGTAGAGACTACCAGCTTGAAACGACTCACGATCTGCGCAATGCCGCCGCCGGCGACCCCTGTCCACACTGCAAGGAAACGCTGGAATTAGTACATGGAATCGAAGTTGGTCACGTCTTTAAGCTGGGAACCAAGTATTCGGTCGCGCTGAATGCCGACTATCTTGACGAACACGAAAAACGTCACCCGCTTGTGATGGGGTGTTACGGAATCGGCGTGAACCGCATCGTCGCCGGGGTGGCGGAAACCTGTCACGACGAAAACGGACTGATCTGGCCGCTCGCGATTGCCCCTTATTCGGTGTTGGTGATTCCGCTCAACATGGACGACGAAGAAGTCCTCAAAACCGCCAACTCCATTTACGAAGGATTGCAGGAAGCCGGAGAAGATGTCCTGATGGACGACCGCAAGGCACGTCCCGGCTTCAAATTCAAAGACGCAGACCTGATTGGTATTCCGCTTAGAATCGTCGTCGGGGCCAGAGGTCTCAAAGACGGCCAAGTGGAAATCAAATGGCGACAGGATGCCAATCCCGAAAAAATCGCCGTCGACCAAGCCGTGCCCATCACGCTCGACAAACTCACCCAGCGTCGCGCCGAAGACGCGAAAAAAATCAGCCCACATGATCACATGGGGGAGTCGTAAACCGTTCGAGTTGTACCGCACACAATTCTCTCGTCTTTTCCTTTGTGTCGGCAAGGTGGATTTCTTGTTCTCAATTCACCGCAACGGCACAACGAACACGACTCATTGAAGAGAAAGGAAGGACGAGGCTGACGCGATGAAAACTTCAGGTTGACGGTGGGGGCGTCTCATCCTGTTTTTTGTCCTGGGAGCAGGCGCAGCGACGCTTGGATTTCAGCGTTATGCCCAGATGCTGGCGGTCCCACTTCATGATCGGACACAGGTTCATAGACCGCGCATTGGATCGCTGGCTGGGCGGAACAAGAAATGCCGACTCAGTCTGGAGTTGTTCGCAGGAAGCTTTCCACTGAGGGGACTGTTGTTTCCATCGATCACGGCTTCGCCGGGCATCGTTCGCTCGATTTTGGTACCGTTTGATCTCAGATTTGACCTGTCGATACTTGGCTTTCCACAGTTCCACGCTCCCTTTGAACCGCTTCACAAGTTTTCCCAACGGTGGTTTGTCACTGCCCAAGCTCACACCGCACGCAGTCTGCGACAATTCCATTTGCCTACTTCGTTCTTGAATTCCTTATCCAATCACCTCCCACCCAGGAGAACAAAAAGTAATCTCACACATCAGCATAGCCTGCTGTCCACACCAAGTTTTCATCGCGCCAGGGTCGCACTCACTGCATACATTTCGGAAAGTTTTCTTGCATTCCTGTGCGCTGACTTGTCATTTATTAGAATCGAGATCCAAAAACGCAAAAACCAATAAAAAACCCCGAGAAACCGTGCGTTTTCCGCAATGTTCCCGGGTAGCTTACGATATTCCCAAGGGTGGCTAAGGGGACTCGAACCCCCGGCCTCCGGAACCACAATCCGGCGCTCTAACCAACTGAGCTATAGCCACCATTCTTCTTAGTCAGACCTTAAATTAGCCGAGTTTCTTCCGGCTTGCAAGGCTACCTGAATTGTGGATGCGCAATCGTCTTCGACACCGACGATGAAAAGAAGTTCGTTTCATCTCGGTTGAATTTCTTTGCGAAATGACTCATCATCAAAAGAGTTATTGAAATCGAAGAGCTGGAAAAACTAACACAGGAACGCAACATGGATATCGAAGAGAAACTGGCCGAACTCGGATTGCACCTTCCCCCGGCACCTCCTCCGGGAGGAAACTATCGTCCTGTGGTCGTTGTGGGAAACATCGCCTACGCTTCCGGACACGGTCCCTACGGTGACGACGGAACCTATTTGCAAGGCAAAGTAGGCGAAGATTTGACCCTCGAAGAGGGAAAAAAAGCGGCACAGCAGGCCGGGTTGACAATGCTTGCGATGTTGAAAGACCAACTGGGAGATCTGAATCGCATCGCGGAGTTTATAAAAGTCCTCGGCATGGTTTATGCCACTCCCGATTTCGCGCAACAACCGCAAGTCATTAACGGTTTCAGCGACCTGATGGTTCAACTTTACGGTGACAATGGCCGCGCGGCGCGAAGCGCTGTCGGTCTGGGTTCGCTGCCTGGAAATATCCCTGTGGAAATCGAAGCGATCATCCGCTTAAAATAAACGCGATGGAATAGCCGACGTTGAATTTCACCACTTCACGTTGACTTTTCATCGGAAGGGTTCGATTCTTCCTCGTCTGAGTCGGCGTCGACCGTATCGTCCAAGTTTTGACGCTGCTCGTCGGCTTCGACCACTGGGAAAAGTTTTTCGGTTTTTTCCGACTCTTCCCAGAAGACTTCATTCAAGTCCGTTCCGTCGTCCGACTGTCTTAGTAAGAAATAAACAATCGTCGCCGAAGTCCAGAAAAAACTGACGACAAATCCGTGCAACAGCAGGTTGAAGGCACTCATCCAGAAACCAGCCATGGGTGCGCCGACCGTAGTGTCTTCCTCGTTCTCTTTATCCTTCTTCAGGTTCTTGATTTCGCTGTTGTATTGCACTGGGGAATCCTCCATCAGCGCCGCCGTGTTGTGCTCGCCCATTCCCGATTTCAAACCCCATGCCGACATATCGGTAACCCAGTTCGCTGACACGGCAACGATCCAAAGCGACAACGTTCCCAACGCAAGCGTGAAAACTGCTAACCCTGCGTAGTACAATGTCCGACTGTAAAGATAATTGATCGAGCGGCTGAAACCGTCGAACGCATCGCTCGCTTCAGTACTGATCGTTGCCACCATCAGGGGATATCCGATTGCAAACCCTGCAAAAAGAAGCGTCATCAAAATTCCGAAGATCAAGGGGATGAAATAGAGAGAGCCTATGACGAGTGAACCCACGCCGGGGATTCGACCGAACAAACCAGCAAGAAAACAGATCAGCCAGAAAACACCGATCCCCAGAATCGGTAATAATGGCGAAGCGAAGTACGAGAAGAAAAACTTTCTTATAAAACCAAACGTTTCACTGAGTGAAATTTTTCGATCGGTGGCAAATTCAATCGCCACCTGACGACAAATTGCCCCTCCAAATATCACTCCGACAAAAAGTGCCCAGAAAAAACCGGTCCAACCGTAAGCCCAGTCATTCAGCGACGAATTCAGACTCACAATACGAAAAACGGGTGTGAGCAGGGAATGCACCGGAGCAAGAATGGGGTGTCTCCAATCGGTCGATTGTCGAAAAAATTTCTCTAAACCAAGAGAGTTGCTTCTTATCGGATTGGGTGGGCGAGTTTCCCAAACCCAGGGATTTTCTTTAGTTTTGCCATCAGGGATGCTCGTGACATTTGAAGAATCACCCTCAACTCCAGGTGCGAAAGGGAGTTGGTCGATCAACCAGTTTCCCAGAGTTAATACCAGAACAGCGACAGCACCCAAAAACAGCCTGCGCAAATCGAGTGCCAGACGAAACGCCCTTAAGAGATGCAGGCAGGGAAATTTCTGTCGAAGCGTGATGGCGTTGTATTCCTGCGGTGTCGTGCTCATTTTCAACCTCGTTGTTGGAATCGAGAATACCCGAGAGAGTGTCCGACGTGGGTCGTATTATAAACGCAAAACGAAGCGGAGTTCCATCGAGTGGAGGATGGAAATTTCGTAGAAGGATTTGCTCGCTGACTACTGACTTCGAACCGTTGCTGAGAACTGCTTCGACATCGGTGGAAGATCTGCCAGAAATTCATCCAATGCAAGATGAAATTCCTCGGTGAGTTGGGAGTTGTGACCTCCGCCGGGAATCGTTACGAACCGTTTCTTCCCCTTCGCTGCATCGAAAAGACTGCGACCATGTTCGTAGGGAATCAATTCGTCGGCGTTGCCGTGACTGATCAGCAACGGTCCTGAGTAATTTCGGATTTTTTCGAGTGAGTTCAAACTTTTCGAGACGATCAATTTTGTGGGAAGCCAGGGAAAATGAACTGCGGCGACCTCGGGAAGCGAAGTAAACGTGCTCTTGAGAATCAACCCGCGCGCACCGTCTCTTGATGCCAAATCGACAGCAACCGCTCCACCCAGAGAGCGACCCATTAGAACGATATCCGCTTCTGCAATTCCGGTTCGCCCGACGAGCCACTTTCTGGCGGAGCGAGCATCCTCTAAAATCCCATCCGGTGATGGTGTTCCCTCACTTTTTCCGTAGCCACGGTAGTCGAAAATCATCACGGCCAAATTGTGTTTGTCCCTCAATTCACGAATGAACGAAAAACGATCCGAAAGATTTCCGGCGTTCCCATGCGCAAACAAAACGACGGCTCGAGGATTCGGATGATCGAAATACCAACCGTGCAAAAGAGTTCCATCTTCAGCTTGGAACTCGGCATCTTCAATGTTCAACTGAGGAAATCGCGTCAGGTTGTCGGGATGTCCAGAAGGATGAAACAGCAAACTGTTTTCGAGTTTGCGAGTGACGGAACATCCGAAGATCGCATGAAGAAAGACAATCGAAGCAACGATAAATCCCATTCGTCTAATGAGCATCGATAAGCACTCGCGTGAGGAAGAAAGTGCGAAAAACGATGTGGGAGTCTATGGCCCGTCTCGATCAGAATCAAGATCGTTTTTTCAAACCGTTCGTTTCTGCGAGTTACCGGCAAATTTGGCGAGTAGCGGAATTGCGAGTAGTGTTGTCAGCGTTGCTGAGAGTAACCCGCCGATGACCACACGGGCCATGGGTGCTTGGAGTTCGCCCCCTTCACCCCAGCCCAATGCCATCGGGGTCATCGCGAGAACCGTTGTGAGTGTGGTCATGAGAATCGGTCGGAAGCGTCGCTTGGAAGCACGGACCACGAGTTCTTCAGTGGGGGTATTCGGTTCTTCGGCTCGTAACTGTTTGAAATAGTCGATGAGGACGATTGCATTATTGACGACGATTCCTGCCAACAAAATGATGCCGATAAACGATTGCACGTTGAGCGTCGTTGCTGAGAGGACCATCACACCTATCACGCCGATGGCCCCCAACGGAATGGTGACCAGAATGAGCAGCGGGTCTTTCAACGATTCGAACTGCGATGCCATCACCATAAACATCAGCAAAAGCGCGAGGACGAATCCCTGCCCGAGATCCCGAAAACTTTTTTGCTGTTCTTCAAAATCGCCGGAGATATTGAGCGAAAACCCGCGAGGTACGGGAACCGAACGGATTTCAGATTTTAAGTCTTCGATCACGCTGCCTAAATCGCGGTCTTCGAGTTCCGCAGAGATTCCGATAATCCGTTGTTGATTGAGTCGGTCGATGGAAACTGGCGATTCGCCGTGTTCGAAATGCACAAGGTTTTTCAGTGGGATCGGATTCCCGTCAGGCGTGTTGACGCCCACTTGCCAAATGTCGTTGAGTTTGTTGCGGTCGCTTTCCCTCATGCGAACGACGATTTTGAACTCGTCTCCGGCATCGCGAAAAATCGTCGCTTCGGTCCCGCGAACCGCTGTTTCCAACGTTTGCGTGATATCGCCGATGTTGATTCCCAGAAGGCGTGCTTTATCACGGTCGAAGCGTGCAGAGAGTTCGGGTCTGCGGTCCTGTCGACCGATTTCCACGTTCACTAGGCCGTCGATGTTTTTCATTCGACGCACCAATAACTCGGCAAGCTGCTCTGCCTGTTTGCGGTTATGTCCCAGAATCTCAATTTCGATATCGCTATTTCCTCCACGACGACGTCCCCGTAGCATGCGCATCATCATCTGCTCATTGCTCACCGAAACGCGAACCTTCATGCCGGCAACGATACCGATTTTTTTAGCGAGGAGTTTGCGAATTTCTTCAGCGGATCGTTCCCTCTGGGAACGGGGATGCAGATGCAAGCGGAAAAAACATTCATTCCAATCGTCGGCATCGTCTTTTCCGCCACCGATGAAAACGGCTGTTGTCGCCGCTTCGGGGACGTTGTCGAGAATCGCTTTTTCAATCCGTTTGGTTTGCTGGTTGAGCAAGTGAAGTTGAATGCCGGGGGCCATATTCGCCATCACGCGCAACGAACCTTCATCGGTTTTGGGAAGGAATTCCGTACCGATTCTCGGAGACAACCCCACCGTAACCGAAAACGTCAGTAGAAGAAGAAAACCGACGGTTCCGGCCCTTCTTAAGCAAATTTTCAAAAAATTTCCGTATTGATTTTCCACCGCAGAGAACATGCGATGGTTCGTGGCGTGCATCCAGCCGATAAATCGCTCCCAGACTCCGGTGGGGTGTTCTTTCTCTTGGGGAATCCAGTAGGCCGCTAACACGGGGGTGACCGTCAGACTGGCAAAGAGCGAACAAACCAGCGAGAAAGAAACCACCCACGCCAATTGATGCAGCAACACGCCGGTCATTCCCTGCACAAACAACAAAGGCAGAAAGACAATCATCGTGGTCAGCGTACTGGCAACGATCGCCGAGGCAACCTCGGATGTACCGGCAATCGAAGCGGCTTTGGCACTCAGTCCGTCTTCCCGTTTGCGGAAGATGCTTTCCAACACGACGATGGAGTTATCGACGAGTAGACCAATCCCCAACGCCAAACCGCCGAACGAAACCATGTTCAGCGTGAAACCCTTAAAGTAGATCAACACAAAAGTCGCCATCACCGATAAAGGCATCGAGACGAAGATCACAGCGGTGCTACGAAAGTTTCGCAGGAAGAGGATTAGAACCAGGAGTGCCAGCGACATGCCGAATACCGCAGCCATGCGCACGTTTTCGATGGCCTGACGGATGAATTCCGATTTGTCGATTCGCAGCGTCAGTTCCTGACCGTCAGCAAGAGATTCGTTAATCTTCTCCATCCGTTTTTTCACACGATCGCTCACTTCAATTGTGTTGTATCCGGATTGCTTATTGATGTAGAACAACATTCCCGGGTGGCCGTTCACGCCGGTCTGGGAAGTCTGTTCCTCGCGACCGTCAATCACTTCCGCAACATCTCGAACTCTTACGACGGCTCCCTGCTGTTCGCGAACGATTGTGTTTTCTACTTGCGTGAGATTGCGGAATTCCCCCCGACTGCGGATGAGGAGTTTGACGTTTCCTTCTTCGAAATCGCCTGCGGGTTGATCGATATTTCCTCGCCGAAGTGCGTTAATGACTTCGTTTAACGCAAGTTTCAGCGTTTGCATTTTTGTCCGATCGAGATTGACCTGAATCTCTCTGCGCACGGTCCCGCGGATACGTACCGCCGCAACGCCGTCGACACTTTCGAGTTGCGGAGAAATCTGCTGTTCTGCCAGATGAGTCATCGCGATGGGGTCGAGATCGCTCTTGAGTGCAAGATAGATAATCGGCGAATCAGCGACATCGAAGCGGCGAATGGTTGGGGTTTGCACTTCGTCGGGAAGGTTTCGGCGTACTCGTTCAATGCGTGCGCGGATATCGGCCACTGCGGAATCCAGGTTTGACCCCCAGGAGAATTGCACGCGGATGGTGCTGCTGCCTTCCAGGCTGCTGGAATACAATCTCTGTACGCCGGGGACCGACCCAACCGCCTGTTCCATGGGCCGCGTAATGAGGTTTTCGATTTGTTCGGGACCGGCCCCTTCGTAAATCGTCGTCACGCTGATCGTGGGATAGGTGATGTCGGGCATTAAGTCGACGTTGAGTTTTTGCAGCGAAATTCCACCAAGCAGTACGACAATCAGGCTCGCCATCAAAACACTGACCGGTCGGTTCACCGCAAGGCGGGTCATTGCGTTGGATCTTTGTGGAGTGACGTCGGACAAGATGCTTCTCGGTTTCGTTTTCGATGGCGCGGTTCAATCCGCAATGAAATCTTTGGACGATTCGCTTTCGTCGCCGGTATGCGAACTTTGTTGAGGCTCGGCGAGCGGTTTGACGCTTTGACCAGGTTCGACGAGACGACTTCCCAGCGTGACGATCTTTTCGTTCTCACCGATCCCCGAGACAACTTCAATATAATTCGTATCTTTTAGCCCGGTTTCGATCGGTTTCAGCGTCGCCACCGGAGGATCACCTTCAATAATAAACAGTGACGGTTTTTCGTCGTCGAAGATCAACGATTCCAAAGGAACGACGTTGGCGTTTTTTCGTTCGGTGAGCGTGATGGTAGCACGAGATGTCAGGCCGGGTTTCAGCAATCCGTTTTCATTGGGAATCGCGATTTGTACCAATGCCGAGCGGGTATCGAGGTTCAAAACGGGCGATTTGCGAATCACCTTCCCACGAAACAGGCGATTCGGAAACGCATCGACTCGAATTTCCGCTTCCTGACCGATCTGTACTTTCTGATAATCGATTTCCACGACATAGCCGACCATCTTCACGGTTGACAAATCGACAATTTGAAGCAGCGGATCGCTAGGATGCGCTAAATCTCCCGGCTCGACAAACCGTTCCGCAATGATTCCTTTTTTATCGAAAGCGTAACGAATTTTCGTGTCGTTCCAATTCAGCTTACTTTGTGCCAAATCGCTTTTCGCTTCGGCGACGCGGGCTTTTTCCAGTGCGACTACCGCCTTGGCGATTTCCAGGTTCGACTCGGCGGCTTCCAGTTCCTGCTCGGTGCTGGATCCTTTCCCGGTCAATTTGCGGTAACGATTAACGATATTTTGTGCCTGCTGCTGTCTCGATTGTTGCGATTTCAGTTGAGCTTCGGCGACTTGTAAAGCCGCAGAGGATTTGGAAACGGCCTCGTTTTGCGAAGAGTCGTCCAGTTCCACGACGATATCTTCGAACTGAACTTCGTCGCCGATATCGAAAGGCAGTTTTTTTATATACCCCGCGATTTTGGAACGGATGACAAATTGGGAAGATGGCTCAATTCGACCGATCAACTCAACCTGATCTTTCAACGAACGTTTTTGCAACTGCGTGTAATAAACGCCAACCGGATCGATATTTTTTGGACGAGGTTCCTTCTTCGCAGCGAGTTCGGAATCCCGATAGACGTACCAGCCAACCCCAATGCCGAGCGCAATCGCAATAGGGGTGAGAATGAACTTCATGGGAGTACTCCGTAGAGAATCCGTGCGTCTGATTCGTTGGGTGAGACAATGAGGCAGGAAAACGAGTCGATCCCCATTCTACTCCGGCGGCGAAGGTCAGTCCATCAACAGGCTTTGATGGATGCGCAATGACACTCCGTTTTCGAGCTGAGAAAGAGGTGGCACGCCCTGAGTCCGCAAAGTGCATGGCGTTTTCAGAGCCGCGCGTGTTAACAAGCGGGCCGATTGATCACCCGCTCTATAACTGTCGCAGCTCTGAATTTGTCGAAAAAACAGATTCCGACGAAACTCGACGAAAACAGAAACGTTCGCAATTCACATTTCCATCTGCATAAACGCATGATAGCATAAGGCATGGATTTTTAACCCTCGGAGTCGCTCGATGCGAAGACTACTCATATTCTTCCTGTGTGTCGGTTGCTTTTATTCGAGAGCGAATCAACTCCGCGCAGACGATGCGTTTCTCAAAGAGATCCGGAAAGATCTGCAGGAATCGGAAAAGGCGACCCGGCAGATTAAGGATAACACGCAACGATTTGTCTTGCTGCGCGAAATTGCAACAGCATACGGAAAATCCGGCTTTCAATTACATTCCGGAAAACTTTTCGAAGAATATATTAGGGACGAAGAAAAAGGGGTTTGGAAAGGGTGGAAACAGTTAGAATTCAATGGACATGAGCCCGTTCTATCAAGAACGGTCAAAAGCGGGAATGCCATTGCCGCTAGTCGGACTGTGAAGAGATATGTGAAAAAAGAAAGAGAACGATCCGTTCTGCTTCGCCGAATCGTTTCCATTGCCTGCTATTCGGGTCAAATCGACGAAGCGATAGAAATCACGAGATCGGTTCCTCTCGGTGATCGCGATCAGAATTATTTCACGATTGCCGTCGCTCTCGCTAGTGAAGGCAGGTTCGAGAACGCCCTTGAGATTGTCAATCGCATACGGGAAGAGAGTACGCGAGAATCCGTCTGGTTCGAAATTGCGGCTGAGTGTGTAAACAAAGGGAAATATCGTCTGGCAAAAATACTTATCGGTAAAACTTCCGAAAAAGTCGAATCGAAGAATACCAAACATCTAGTTAAAATTTCGATTGCGTTCGTTAGAAAAGAGAGATTCCGCGAGGCCTTAAAAATCGCAGAAAAAATTCCCAAAACTAACGACGAGTTTGATTCGCTCTCAATTTATGACCTTGCGACAGAATTCCTGAAGAAGAAATATCAGGAGGCTCTGAAAGTCGCGAATAGCATTTCAGATAGTTGGACTCGTTTTGAAATTTTGTCGGAGATCGCAAATTCCCAGTTAGAGTCTGGCAAACATAAAGCTGCCAGAGAGACATTTCGATTCCTCGCCCAAACTATCAAGCGACTTCCTGTGAAGGATGACCAGGGCGATGTCACGTTTACTTACGTCGGGATTCAATCGTGACTGGGAGATTACGATGATGCTATGAAAACCATAGCCGATTTCAAAATTGAAGATTATTGGAAACCCGATTTACGCTCCGAGGTCATTCAGATTTGCGCCCGACAGGAAGGCCTTCAGAAAGCGATAAAGCTTCTCAGGTTCATTAAAGATAAAAAAATAAAAAAAGAAACCAACAAATTGGCGATTGAGATTGAAGCAACCAGGAGTGGAGTCGCTTCGGTCGCACGTCTGGTGAATCAATCTGAACTGCCGGAATTGTTAGAATTCTATCACAGCCATTTCGCTCTTATCGAAGTCGAGAAAGAGAACATCGAAGAAGCCTGGAAACATTTTGCGCACATGCACGATCTCGTCGATAAATTCAGGATTTGCGAGAATATTATTGAACGACAGATTCGCAAGAAAGATTTTGCCAGCACGAAAAAAAGCCTCGAAAAAGCTATGGCCGTGATTGCGCTGGCGGAAGCTTCTGACCGATTCTATCCAGGATGGTTCCGTACCTTCGAATATATCCCGCATGGCGGCAAGAATAATATTGATCGCCTGATGCAGATGACCCGGTGGTACGCTGCTGTTAGCGATGAAAAACATGCCGAAAAAGCACTCAAATTTACTTTACAATCGATAAAATGGAGATACACGCCAAAGAAAGATAAGAAGAGGGATGATTGGTTCTTCGCACAGAGGATCGGACAAATCACGAATACTGAAACGTTGACTCTCGGCAGGATCGCTGCTTTGAAGCACGCTCGGCAATACAAGGAACTGATGGTCCGCGCGTATGCCTCCTCGGCGTTGCCGAAGGAATGATCGAATTGCAGCAAAAGAAAAAGAGGGCAAAAGAGTAAGCCGTTCGCTCGACGACATCACTTTCTTTATTGTTGTTTCTTCTGTACTGCTTTGGCGTTTTCTTCTCTTTCTCGTTGCCGCTTACTCTTGAGTAGCACTTCCTCATCCACCCCCAGCTTGTTCATCGCATCGAAAAACTCCTGCCGATCGATCCTGAAGATTCTGCGATTGTGACGAAATTCGTAGAACTCTTCATGGTGTCCCGGTAAGTAAGCGAATTTTATTTCTTTTCCCGAACTTAATTTGAACCGGATTTCTCCCAAGTTGGCACATTTATGATCTTCTGTAGGTTCGGCATTTTTGAAGATCGATAATAGCTTGTCGATGGAGTTCTTCTCTTTAGGATTAACAGTTATTGTGGGAACTTCTCTGTTGCGGCGATCCACATCGATGGAAATACTCTCGATGTCTGTCACGGTAAAACTAAGATCGGTAGTCAACTCCAACTGTGCTTCACTCAGAGGATTTCTCTGCCCCAGAACTCCAAACCAAATAATCGCTGAGGAAAATAGTAGTAGCACAACGATACAAGAAGAAATCTTAAAAAGCTTTCCCATGATGAACGCTCCAGAATATGAGAATGAGTATTAGCCAGCCTTTCGAAGTGTAAACCGTACATTCGTTTACTTCAAGCGGAGAGAGTCATAGGGTGACCAGAAGTTGTTCATTTCTTTAACTGGAATGATCGAAGGATGTCAGCATGACAACATTCGGTTCTACTTTTTTGTCTGGAGTGTTCTCGCCGTGCTTCAAAATTGCGGGGGCGGAGGCAATGCTGTGATCTTTTCCCCGGTAGATCCCGAAATCGTTGAAGAGATACTTCTTCGACCAGCGATAGAGAAAACTCTTCTCGGGAATTTCGTGACCGGGATTGTACTGCGAAGTTCGCGGCGACATCGCTTCGAGTTCCGCGATAGCGGTTCCCCGTACGGTCGCATCTTTCACACTGTGCTTCTCGACGAGTTCTTTCAGTAAATCGGGACGTTCCAGCACAATGCAGCCGCGTGTTGTCTCGGCGGCGAGGTCGCGGAAATCCTTTAGAAACTCCGACTGAATGAACTTGTCTTTTAGCGGGCGGTTGTCCTCTTCGGTTTTGTGAATCGATTCGGCGGCGAATTGAATGATGGGACAAGGCTCGATGCCACCCCACGGGTTGATGTGATGGCTCACTCCATTAGCAGCAGGACAAAGAGCCTGACCGCCGCCGTCGAAATAAGCGTCGATAATGACGATCGGTTTTTTCGCCCGCATCTCGACGACGAATTTTCTGGCACGCAGTTGTTCTTCGGGGGAAAGCGAGAGAGCCGGGTTGGGGTTTGGGCCCATCGGTCGATAAATATGGAACCAGGTGTAGAACACGCCCATTTCGATCAATCGGTCTACCCAAGCTTCGTTCAACAGGTCGTCGATGTTCGATTTGCAAACGCTGGTGCAAACGCCGGTGAGCAGTTTGTTGTTCAAACAGTTCTGCACGCCTTCGAGGGTTTTGTTCAAGACACCGTCTCTGCCGCGCCGTAAGTCGCTAACAAATTCGTTGCCTTCCACGCTAATGAGTGGTGTGACATTACCGAACTTCCGCAGTTTTTTGGCGACTTCGTCGGTGATGAAATGACCGTTGGTGAAAACCTGAAAGTAACAATCGGGGTTCGCTTCGAAGATTTCCAGCAGTTGGGGGTGCATGAACGGTTCGCCGCCGACAATACCGAAAAAGACGTTCCCCATCTCTTTGGCTTCCGTGATGAGCTGGTTCATGGCCTCGAGGTCGATGGTCTGCTGTTTGGCAGAGACATCGACCCAGCACCCCTGGCAGCGGAGATTGCAACTATTAATCACCGAGACGTAGAGGAACGGCGGGAAGAATTCGCCGCGCTTCATGCGGCGTTTGTGCTTGATGACCGAACGGACTCCCTTGAAACCCATCCGCCAGAGAAACTTCCAGACGAGTCGTTTATCGGTTTCGAGCAGACCTCGTTTTGCCAGTTTGAGTAACACGCAGAATCCTTGCCGGTTTATTACAAAAGCCCCCCGGTGTGTTCACCAGGGGCTAAGATTGTGTTTTTATTGTAGCATTCGTGAATCGCGATTGCAGGGGATTGTTGGTTATAAAGGAAATTTGGGATGGCTCATCGCATCGAACGGTTTTGATTTGATGAAATGGGTGGCACGACCCTGACGTAAGGAAGGGCGTGGTTGATTGCACTACCACGCCCTTCGAAGACTCAGGGTCGTGCCACCCAAACGTCAAGAACGTGCCACCCGACCGAACGATTTAACCAGCACCCCGGCAGTTTTGAACAGCCGGGGTGCTTGAGGGTTTCAATAAAATCCCGCCGTTGGGTTCCATCGCCGGAAAACGAGAGTAAGATGGAAAGCCGACGTTCGCGATCTCAGATTCCGGGGATTTTCAAAATCTCCGAAATCTCAAACTGAGTGATTCCCTCACTTTTTCGGGAGAACATCATGGATTTCAATCAAATTGAACGGCGCCAATTTCTGGCAGCAGCCGGTTCGTTGGCTGTCTTTCCCATGTCTACTAATGCTTTGAATTCCAAATTGAATTACGAAACGAATACCAACATGAAAAAACGCACTAGAAAAGCCGACTTCCCCGTCAAGGCGATTTCTTCGGGCAACGGTTTACGAGCTACCAAAAAAGCCTACGAATTGATGATGAAAGGAGAAGATACTCTCGACGCAGCCATTGCCGGTGTAGCGATTGTCGAGAATGACCCGCGAGATACATCGGTTGGTTACGGTGGACTACCCAATGAAATGGGGGTGGTGGAACTCGATGCCGCCGTGATGCACGGCCCGACACATCGTGCCGGTGGGGTCGGTGCTTTACAGAATATCAAGAACCCGGCACAGGTCGCCAAAGTTGTGATGGACCAGACCGACCATGTTCTGCTAGTCGGCGAAGGTGCGTTAAACTTTGCCCGTGCCCACGGTTTCCCCGAAGAGAATCTGTTGACCGAACGTGCCCGCAAAATTTGGCTTTTCTGGAAGCAAACGCTTTCCGACAAAGACGACTGGCTTGCTCCTCGACGAGGCACCGTCGATAAGGAAGTCGCCGCCTTCTTCAAACTTCCGGTGGAAAAACTGGGTTCCAACGTCAAGCAATCGTCGGTTCGAAAAATCGCGAAACACAAAGGGAAAAAATTCGTGCGTCCCACAGGAACCATTCACTGCGCAGCGATGAACTCAAAAGGCGAACTTTCCTGCACGACAACCACCAGCGGTCTGGCGTTTAAGATTCCCGGTCGAGTTGGCGATTCGCCCATCATCGGTGCGGGGCTTTACTGCGACAACGAAGTCGGTTCGTGTGGCAGTACCGGTCGTGGCGAAGCGAACCTGCAAAATCTCTGCTGTGCGATGGGTGTCGAACTGATGCGACACGGCGCCTCCCCCAAAGAATCGGGGATGGAAGTCCTGCGGCGCGTGGCCCACAAAACCAGCGAAGACCATCTACTGGACGAAAAGGGACGACCGAACTTCGGTTTGAATTTCTACCTCATGAACAACAAAGGGGAACATGCCGGTGTCGCCATGTGGGGGCCGGCAGAGTTTTCGGTGAGCGACAAAAAGGGAACCCGCCGTGAGAAATGCAGTTCGCTTTATACTCGAGAAAGACAAGGCCGACGAAAGTAAAATCTCAGAAACGCCGAAACATTGGCTCTGCCAGCGTGTTGAGAGAAAATTTTAGCAAACCTCTGGCCTTTCCAACAAACACGATTGCAGACTCATATTGAGTCCGCCGCAAACCGTCTGATCGATTCAACCGCCATAGAGTTCGGCCAGTCTTTGTCCGAAAATCAGACCGATCGTGAGCACCGTTCCCAGAATGGTGACGAAAACCGCTGCGGTGCCGATGCGTTCGGATTTCTTTGCGGTTTCTTCAAAGTGGTGGCCGATGCTTTGTGTGATGTTTTTAATCACCTGCAGAAACATTTCCGCAGCAAGAACCAATGTCAGACTCAAAATCAGTGTGGTCCACTGCATCGTGGTTAATCCCAAAACGATGGCAACGGCGACCACGATGCTGCCGGTGAAAAAGTGCACGAAAAATGTACTGTCAGCGCGAAATCCCAGGGTCATTCCGCGTTCGGTGTCGACAAGTTGCTGTCTGATGGGAGAGCGTTTTTTTTCATCCTCGAATTTCCGCAAATGAGGAGCATGGGTTCTTCGTTTTTGGGTGGATTTCATAATTTATTGCCTACTTCCCAGAAGGGAACTGAGTGCGAAAGCCGAGCCTCGGGTTGGAAGGAATTTCGGTTCGATAGCAACGGCCACTCCGGCGTTGCCTTTGCTGGCATCGAAATTCGCACCGATGTGAATCAGGAAATCGGCCCCGATTCGGGTGAGGGTCAGCGATTGGCCTGCATTTCTACTTTCTCTGATATCGAAGGCGGTCCCCATTGTGGCTGCCCATTTCGGTCCCATCGAATAGGTAAAACTGGCGATGAGGATTTGACTGTTGAGATTTGCGGCTTTCACCTGCCTGACAGCGACATATAAACTCCCGCGATTGCCACGCTGAGTCACGAAAGCCAGATTCCAAAGTTCCGGTGCGTTCTCGAAAAGGTCGAAGTAAGCGTTCGCTAGAATGCTGGTTCGATCTCCCAGTTTCCAACTGTAGTGTGCAGTGAGTAAGCCGAGATCTTCACCGAAGTTATCGCGGTCGGCGTTGGGAAAAAGTGAAGCTTCGAGGTCAAGTTTCATCCAGTCTTTAATGTGCAACCTGTCGGGGGGACCGACCTTGGTTTGCAAACGGTGTCTCCAGGCCAGTCTGGCAACATGTTGATCGTCGATCAGTTCGTGGTAGGGTGCCGTCACCGTCGAACCGACACCGCTTCTGACGGCGTAAGTACGGGGTTCGAAGATGGGCGGTAATTTTCCACCGAAGGTTAAGAAGAAGAATCGTTGTCGAAATCGTTCCTGTGAGTTATCGTCGAATTCGTTGTATTGAGGAATGTTCGCCAGATTCTCAGACGAGTCGGTGATCGAGTATTCCGCTTCGATCGAGGATTTGTGTGTGAGTCCATTCAGGTTGAAGAGATCGCTTTGCACGTTGGGGAAAACTTTCCACATCATCAAGCTGCCCCGGACACCGGCAGATCCCACGAAGCGGTCGATGGCTTCGCCTTGAAACCCGTCACCCCAGTATGCTGCTTCACCCATCACAAAGGGTGCGACTTGAAGTGGACCAAGACTGATTGGTGCGTTGAGTTCGTGCCTGGTCATGAACACGCCGCCTTCCGCTTGGGGAAAAAACGGAAGCGGAGACCACAAGTCGAGCGGAGTCTCCGGGGGAGTCGATCCACGAATTTGTGCAAAACCCGCCGAGGTGTGCGTGCTCCAGTTCACATGCCCGTCAAACAGCGGTTCGGAGAGAACGTAGATGTCCGCCTTGGGAAGCCATTCTGTCGTGTTTTCGAAATCGTTGATCTGCGGCCGAACGAGCAGACTCCACGAAAAATTGTCGTGGGTTTGTTTTAGATGCGCCAGCGTTTCGACATCTTTTCCATTGTCGAACTCGCGTTCGTAAAAACTTTCGAGGAAGTTACGATCCGAAAGAATTCCCACCTCACCGAAAAGAATTGCCCCGCCCGGCAAATCCTGGCGGTGGTTCCATTGAAGGCGGTATCGGTCTTCCGTTTCCGGTTTGAGTTCTTGACGCAAAAGTCCAAGGTTATCTCTCCCTTGATCCTGAATGGAGTAGGCCTGAATTTTTCCGTGATAGCGACCGGGAAGACCGAAGAAATCCACCCCCTTGTATTTTCCGTTTGTGCCGAAGCCGAAGCCACGTTCAGAGAGATGGTCCGCGACGAGATTCCACGACGTTCCTTTCGGTTCCTCGATTCCCAACAAGCCGAATAAATCCCACTCCGATTTTACCTGGAATCCGAAGATGCGATCCTGCTTGATGGTTAATCTTCTCAGCGGGATATGAGGATCTTCGGCTGGTGAACTTACATAAGGAAGATAAAACAAGGGGACGCTATCGACCAAAAATGTGTTGTGCAAACTGGTGATCCAGCTCCGTTCTTCCACCAGGGGCGCCCCGGTTTGAGAATCGAAAACGAACGGCGAAAAAAGCGGTCGATTGTAGCGCGTTTCCATGAAGATGTCGCTCGCCTGTAAGCGATAACCCGGTTTCCCGAATTTACTGGTTGAAGTCCAGGCATGTTGTGCATGATAGGAATCTTTCGAAATCTGCCTGATGCGTTCTGCGCGAATGCGAACCGTATCCTTGAGTTCGGGGAGATACGATTTCAATTCGGCGTCGTACATCAGACCTCGATCTTCACGGGCATCGTAAACGGCACGTTCTGCGGTCAACACGCGCTGTTCCTGCCTGATGACGATGTTCCCTTCCAGATAGACTTCGAACGGTGTCTCGCGCGACTGCGTTGTTTCGGTTTGGAACTGATCTTTCTGCGATTGTGCTTCGGTCCAGATCACCGCACGATCTGCCGATAAATCGACCGTTCCGTATTCTGCGACTCCGTCGATGATCATGTTAATTCCACCTGTGAGAACCCAGACCTGTTCCGGGGGTGTGGAGGCTTTCGACTCGAAACTTCGCACTGAAAACGAAACCGCGCTACGGGGAAAAATGCGCACGCGACGGCTACCGGTCGGCTGTTTTTGAACTCGTATTTGGCTCAGTTTAGGGCTGATTTCATCGTTGGGTGCCGGGGTGAATTGGGTTTCCCGAAGGTTCGATTCGAATCGAGACGAATTCGGAAACCGCTCGCCCTTTTTTTTTCGCTGAACGGCTCGCCGAAATAATGGATCGAATTCATCCGGTTTCTTGCGATGACGTAAGCGAATGGAATTCTCGGCACCCGACTTGCTGGAAAGATACACGATGAACGAGACTTCGGAGCGAGTTCTTCCGTCTGTTTCGATTTTTGCGTTCCCTTCCATATAAACCGTCAATTCGTCGCGATGACGGCTGCTGTCGGTCTGCCACCAGATCACCATCTTGTCGGAGTTGAGCGTGGTGGTTCCCTGTTGAATCTGGCAGTGACCTCGAATGATCGCTGTCGATTCGATATCGTCTTTCCACTCCTGCGAGAAGTCACCGAGAATGCGAATCCCATCTTGGGAGGGTGACGGTTCTTCAGAGTTGCGCAGCCGCGCAAACACAGCGTCGATACTCTCCATCTGGCCTTCGAGTCGCGAACGACCCAGAAAGGCCATTCCGATCAAGCCGAGAAGTACAAGTGCTGTCAGTCGATTTTTCACAGAAAAATGGGTCATACGGCCCAACACGGGCACTCCGATGAACTTGAGACTGAAAATGTGAATCGAGGAGTGGATAAGTGATGTGAATCGGCGAACCTTCGGTTTTTGCGGGCGGATTCCGAAAGCCGATTGAAAATGAAAGGAGAATCGAGCAGGGAGTATAGAAATAAGCGTTTTTCAGGTCAATAAAGAGAATAACGCATAGAAGATAGGCAAAAAAAGAAAGAGAAGAAGAATTCCCGCTTCCCCACTTCCTTTTCCGTCGGATTCACGCTGAAATCCCACTCTGAAATCCCCGGAATCTTGGAGATTTTGGGGATTTAGAGACAGCGGATCTCACGAGTCGCGATTTTTCCACTGTTCGAGCTGAAAACTTCCCCGTCCAGAAGAGAGTCCAGGCCAGTCGTCCTTCTTCCAGTTTCCTTGATCTTTCTCGACCTTCTCGCCGCTGAAATGCAAAAGTTGGTCGGCTGAGGTCCATTCCGCGTATTCTTCAGTTTCATAGAGTTCGAATCCCAGCAATTTTTTAATTAGTTGCAGGAACAACAAACAGACCGCAAGTAAAACGCCGACAATCACAATCAGCATGGGGACGATAATTCCCAGTTCAAAGATTCTCTCATTCACTTTCGGCCAAATTTGTTTCCAACCCAGAACGAGAAGTAAAGTCCCCAAAGAGAGGTAAGGTCCAAAGGGAATCTCGGATCCCCTGCGGAAAAAGAGCGAAAGAATCACCACGACGAGAGCACAAATTGGAGCGAGGAAGAAAACCACAATCACAGGCTGCCAACCAATGAAACTACCGATCATCGCCATCAAAACGACATCGCCGAATCCCATCGCTTCCTTTCGTAGAATCCAGAAACCAATCAGTCTCACACCCCAGACAATTCCGCCACCGACAACGAATCCACAGAGGCTCACCGCGAGACCGTGCAGGTGTGGGTGAGAGATGATCCAATTAGGCACATCGGGACCGCTCATCAATGAATGAAGAAATTCGGGTAGCATTGTTTTCCAGATTTGCAACTCCGCCGTATTTTGGAACCAGACCGGAACGATGTGAACCTGCCCGATCGCAAACGCTCCCGTAATTCCAACTGCCATCGCGGGAAGCGTCACGCCATCGGGAATAATCATCTCATCGAAATCGATGAAGGTTGCCACCAACAACGCTTCGAAGAGAACGAGGTGATAGAATAATCGCAGGTACAACCAATTGTTGCCTAAGATGACATTCACCGTTTGCGGGCCGTATGCGTGGAACAGAACCGAATCGGAAAGTTGGTAACGGATATGGTCGGGAATTTCGACCAGATACAGACCGACGAACATCAGACCGTTGAGAAGTTCGATGACGGGATAGCGTGGCGAGATTCCGCTTTTACAGAATCTGCATTTCCCCAGTAGTCTCAGCCACCCGTAAATCGGAATGTTGTCTTTGAAGAGAATTCGTTTGCCGCAGGAAGTGCAGCTTGAAGGCGGCCAGGAAAGCCCTTTAAGTTGATCGAGCAATCGATCTCGCTGAGGGAGTCGATAAATGCAGACATTTGCAAAACTTCCCACAACCGCACCGAAGGTAAACAACCAGGGAAGCATGATCCAGAGGGGGATGTCCTGCAGCATCGCAATTAACCTTTTGGAAACTCGACAGGAAGCTGGGACAGAATTTCTTCGACGACCTGGAGCGGCGATTTGGAATCGGTCTCGACAACGACATCGGCCGAGGAAGAATAGAGAGGATTGCGCTGTTGAAGAATTTCGCCGATTTCCGCCGCCGTAGCTTTCCCGGTAAGTGAGGGGCGTTGCGATTGCGTTCGTTCGTCGTTTTCGAGTCTTTCGCGAATCGTTTCGACCTTCGCGGTCAACCAGATGCTGACACCGAATTTCGCAATGTGGTCTCTCGTTTGGGCGTCGAGAATCGCACCCCCCCCCGCGGAGATCACAAGCTGCGATTTTCCAAGTTGTGTTTGCATTTCTTCTCTTTCCAGTCGACGAAAAGTGTCTTCACCCTGTTCGAGGAAGATTTCCGCAATCGATTTGCCGGTTTTTCGTTCAATTTCGGCATCGGTATCCATAAACTGCCAACCCAACCGATCTGCCAATAATCTTCCGACGCTGGTTTTTCCACAACCTCGGAAGCCAATCAATGTGATGACTTTTCGATTTGGTTCATCCATAATTGGCGGGTCGCATCGATAAGGTTTTGCAAAAAAGCAGGTGTTGAAAAGACAATTCAATACTTGACGACCGAGATTCCACGTCTAAGAGTATCCCGCAAAGTCTCCAGCGACGTGTGCATTCCTGTAAAATACTGAAACTGCTCGGCGGCTTGACGCACAAACATTTCCAAACCGGAAACCGTTTCGCATCCCCGGTCGCGTGCTTGTTTTAACAACAGCGTATTCTCCGGATTGTAGACACTATCCAACACCAGCATTCCTTCACGATATGCATTGGAAGGGAACGGAGTGTCATCGATCGAATCGGGAAACATTCCCACCGGCGTGCAGTTGACGAGAATATCGGCGAATTCGGAACTGCGGTGTTCCCAGCGGATATTCTTGCAGCCCAGTTCTCTGGCAAGTTCCGCTCCACGAGGTTGGTTGCGGTTGGCGACAATCACCGACGCTCCTTCATCTTTCATCGCGAAGGCGGCAGCACGGGCGACTCCCCCGGCTCCCAAAATAAGAACCTTTTTTCCGCGGATCGTTTTGTTTCTGCTTTGGCGTCTTTCCAGACCGATTTTCACGCAAGCCAGAATAGCTCTGTAGTCGGTGTTGAAGGCCACCCAGTGCCCTTCGTGATCGAGGCAGAGCGTGTTGGCGGCACCGACCCCCCGCATCGAATCGTCTTGTACATCGGCCAGCATAGCGATTTCCCGTTTGTGAGGGATCGTCACACTGTAACCCTGTATCTCCAGCCACATGAAGGAATTCAACGTATCCTCAAGCGTTCCCAAAGGGACACGAAACGGCAGATAGACGTTATTCATTCCTTCTCGTCGGTAGACCGCGTTGTGTAAAAGAGGGCTGAGACTTTGGACGATCGGGTCTCCCAGCACACCAAAGACTTTTGTTTCGGCGTTAATTTCGTCGAAACGGTATTGGTCTCGCATCGTTTCGTAAGAGATTTGCCCGGGAGCCAGTTCTCTTTCGACACTGAAACTGGCATAGGTAAATGGTGAACCGTATTTTCCACAGAGGATGCGACTGGGGGTTCCCAGCTCACCCATACAAAATCCAATCGTGGGAACATCGGCCAATGCGACCAGTTTCAAGACGCGAACCAGATCGGTCGGCGAATGGGCCATCGTCGCGATTTTGACGATGTCCGGATCGAGAGATAACATCCGCTCGTATATTTCCGCCAGATCTTCGGGCGTTTCGTTGAAATCGTGGTGGCTGACGATACGTTTTGTGTCTCCGTAGCGTGGAACCGCACCGGCGATATCGTCTTCGAGATCCACATACTCGACACCGGCAACGATGGCGGAACGCAAGACCGCCTGACGTTGTTCCTCGGACCATCGCCATCGGCCTCGATCTTCGTGACGACGACAGGTTACGATGGTGGGGGTCGGACGGTTCTCCAACAGGCGGGTCAGGTCGGGTTGTTTGCTCAACCAGTCCAGTCGAAGTTCCACAAGCTGCACACCCTCTTCGGCCAATGCCTGGTGCTCGTGGTACATCATTTTGTGTCGGGTTCGCCCGAGACTGACGCAAATCATGGTTGTCGATTTCGGTGACGTCTGTTTTCTTTCGAGGTTCGTTCAACCAAGACGACCGAATTTTCGGTCGAGTTCCATTCGGCTGAGATGAAGTGCCGTCGGTCGTCCGTGAGGACAATGATGAGAATGGTCCACCAGATTCCTTTGTGCGAGCAGACTCTCCATCTCCTCGATCGAAAGCCGCTGTCCCGCCTTGACGGCCGCCTTGCAGGACATCATCTGTAACAACTCTTCCAGTATATCATGCTGCGCGGGCTTTTGTCCCCCTTCGAAAAAGGTCTCTGCCAAATCGCGGATGATTTCTGCAAGATCGGTTTTACGTAGGAGGGAAGGGTGACTGGTGATGGCGACGGTAGCCCCCCCGAAATCTGAGATTTCGAATCCCAATTGTTTGAGAAGTTCCGTGTTTTCCAACAATTTCGCTTTTTCTTCGGGACTGAAATCGACGGTTTCAGGAATCAGAAGTTTCTGGCTTTCCAGCCGACCGGATTCCATCTTTTTGCGCATCTGCTGGAACATCACCCGCTCGTGAAGTGCATGCTGATCGATGACCGTTAAACCATTTTCGGTCTCGACAACCAGATAACAGTCATGAACCTGCATCACTTTCAATGCGAGGTCGGTGGGTGGCGCGGAAGTTGGGGAACGTCCATCGTGGCTCATCTGCGATGAAGAATCGTTGGCAGAATCAAAACGAAAAGAGTGATCCTCCGGGTCCGCTTCTGCCCCTGCCGAAGCGACTGCAAAACTGGGGGGAGTGAACCCGCGCGCGTTGTCGTTTGCAATGGAAATCGTCAACTCGTTGTTAGCCCAATCGACAAGCTCACGTTGGAGTTCGGCTTGTGCGGCGGGATTCACCGTCGGTTGCAACCCTGCAGGAGTCTGAGTCCCTCCCAGTTGCAATTGGGCGTGGAGATCCGAGGCGAGAAACGCTTTTCGCAATGTCGATAAGACGAGGCGGTAAACTTGTTGGGGATCGCGGAAACGAACCTCAATTTTTGTAGGATGGACGTTGCAATCGACCATCGCCGCGGGGACTTCGAGAAAAAGAAACGTCACCGGATAACGTCCCACCATCAGCAATCCACGATACGCTTCACCGAGGGCGTGCTGCAGGCTGCGATCCTGAATCCAACGACCGTTCAAAAAAAGATACTGTCCTTTGCGGTTCGCTTTGCTGTGACTGGGGTCGGCGACGTATCCCCAGATGCGAAGCTCTCCCGATTGCGCTTCGATGGGAATCATCTCTTCGACGAACTCTCGCCCGTGAATCGCTGCGACTCGGTCCGTCAGGTTTTCGACGGGTGGAAAATCATGAACGATCTTCCCGTTATGGATCAACTCGAAATGAATTCGTGGATGTGCGAGTGCCAGCTTCAGAAACTGCTCGGCGATGTGTGCGAACTCGGTCCCATCGGCTTTCAGAAATTTCCGACGGACCGGCGTCGCCATAAAAAGTTGTTCGATCTCGACCATCGTCCCCGGCGGACAACCACACGGTTTCGGCTGTTCCATTCTTCCGCAATCAACCGAAATTTCCGAACCCGCTAACGAATCTTTTTGTCGGCTTTGAATGCGAAACCGTCCGACCGCAGCGATCGACGCCAACGCTTCTCCGCGAAATCCAAGCGTGTGAACGCGAAACAGTTCCTCGGATGTCGAGATTTTGCTGGTGGCGTGGCTGGTGACCGCCAGTTCGAGATCGTCGGGATGAATGCCGCGCCCGTTATCGGAAACACGAATCGATTCCTTGCCACCCTTGCGTATTTCGACTTTGATCCGAGAAGCGAGGGCGTCGATACCGTTTTCGAGCAATTCCTTGACGACGCTGGCCGGTCGTTCGATCACCTCACCGGCGGCGATTCGGTTGACGACGGTCGGTTCCAGCTTGAGAATGCGGGACATCATGCTGAAATATCGTTCCTGAAAAAAAGCGGATTCCGATTCAACAGCGTCCGAAGCTGTTCCTCCGTGAAACCAATCTGGCATGAAAGAAACCAGGAGAAACCCACCTTAACCGATCAAGCCATTTTCGCAAGACTAGCAGACGACGATTTCCTCTTGTGCAATCGACCAGACGATAGTTTTTACAATTTCTTGTGAAATGAAATGCGAATTGTCACGCCAAACATTTTGCTTCGAATCTCAGGCAATCGAATCAGCCGCTGACCAATCGTTTCATTTCGGCAACGGCTTGTTGCATCCCGACCATCATCGAGCGGGCAATAATGCTGTGGCCGATATTCAGTTCCCGAATATCGGGGATCGAGACGATTCGAGAAACGTTGCGGTAGGTTAATCCGTGTCCCATGTGCAACAGCAGACCCTGTTCGACGGTGAAACGACCTGCGTCGAGGAGTTGTTCAAACTCGCGGGTTCGTTCTTCGGGCGTGGTGGCATCTGCGTATCGACCGGTATGCAGTTCGACGGCCTGCACACTCAGTTTTTTCGCGGCTTCAATTTGTCTGCACTGGGGATCGATGAAAAGACTGACTTCGATTCCCTTTTCCTGTAATCGATTCACACAGTTTTGCACGCGGTCGAAATTTCCGATCGCGTCGAGGCCACCTTCCGTTGTCACTTCTTCGCGCTTCTCGGGAACCAGCGTCGCTTTTTGCGGAAGGATTTCACAGGCAATGTTTGTGATTTCGTCTTCCGAAGCCATTTCCAGGTTGATTGGCACCTGCACCGTTTCTTTGAGAACTCGAACATCGCGATCCTGAATATGGCGACGATCTTCACGCAGATGAACCGTAATTCCGTCTGCCCCGCCTAATTCTGCCAACGCTGCTGCCCAGACTGGGTCGGGTTCGACGGTTCGGCGTGCCTGCCTGACTGTGGCGACATGATCGATATTCACTCCCAATTTTGGCATGAGTTTTTCCAATCGAACGGGAGGATAAGTTCCCGAAGATCCCCGGAATCTCCAAGATTCCGGGGATCTGGGATTATTTCCCATCGTCCTGCGGGTAAACCAGTACCCGGTCGTGGCTAAGGATCACCAGATCGTTCAATCCGTCACCGGTGACGTCGACAATCAGTCCTTCCCTCGGTTCCGAACCGCTACTGGCACGCCGAGTGAAACTTTTCTCTTCGAAAAGCTTAAAGTGCAATGCGTGTTTCAAACCGTTTTTATTGTCGAAATTCAAAATCTCGATGTAATGCGATCTTGTATCGACAGCGACCAAATCGACTTTTCCGTCGCCGTTGATATCGCCGGAAATCAAATTTGAAAAATAGGTATTTCGCAATCGGCTTTCAAACTCGGCCAGTCGATTGAATTCTTTGAGATCGCGGTCGATGTAAATCACCGCAAATTTTCCGTCGCCGAAAAGAAGCAGATCGTTCTTTCCGTCACTGTTGAAATCGGAAACATGGCAGGAACGAAAGGGAAAGTTGCCCAGTTCGATTTCTTTCCAGGGTTTGTAGAGGTTCTGATCGCGTCTGAGGACTCGCAATTTTTTCACGCCGGTATCGACCAGAACCACTTCGTGACCGGGTTTGCCATCCATGTCGAGCGTTGCCACCCCTGCAACTTTCGAATCGGTTTCGGTGGCATTGTATTGATCTTTAACCATCCAACGGTTTTCTGCGTCCAATTGAAGATTTCGAGCGAAGTTTTTCTGTGCGATCAAAAATGCCGGGGTTTCCAACTGGCCCTGAAAAATAGCACCCGCAGAGATATCCCCCAGTTGAATGCCGCCAGTTGCCGTAACTCTCGAAAGTTCTCCATCTTTCGAATGTGTGTAAAGTAACGGTCCCTGATCGAGATCTCGGAAGACAAGAAATTCGGGATGTCCGTCGTGATTGGCGTCGATTCGCAGAATTTTGTTGGGAGCGCTTTGAATTGGAAGTTTTTCGTTTCCCGGTTCAAAATTCTTCCAGGTTCCGTCCTGCCACTTCAACCCCTTCCAGACATAGATGGAAGAACCGCTTTTTCTCGATTTTGAAATATAGATTAATTCTTTTCGATTCCCGCCATCCATATTGGCCATTTCGAACGCGACCGGTTCGCCTTCGACGGGTAAGGGTTGTGGGAACGTCAGCCTTCCGTTTTCGAAACGGCTGAGGCCGATGGTCTTCTCCGATTGACTCAGCACAAAGAGATCCTGTTTTTTATCGCCGTCGATATCGTAAACCCGAATTTGACTGGCATCGACGAAACCGGGAAACGTCTCTGCGCTAGCCAATCCGCTGCTCTGTTTTTGTCGGTAAACGATCATCTGCGCCACCGTGGGATCGGTGACAACGACATCGTCGAGACCGTTTCCGTCGACATCGCCGATAGCCAGATCGCGGTCGTCCCCCGAGTCAGCACGACCGAATCCGTAGTGAACCAGCTTGCCGTTACGGTTTTGCGAGCCGGAACTCTTTTTCGAGAGTTGATCGACGGCGATACGCCCCGTACGTTGATCGATCGAGACAGCTTCGAGTCCCGGTTGACCGTCAAGGTTTGTCAGGTCGAAGCCACGAATTTTTTGAAACGAAAATCGGAGTTCCGGTCCCAGTGATTTTTTACCCGATTGAAACCTTACGCACAAAGATCGTTCGTTGCGATTACCCGCAGAGTAGGCGAGATCGTTTCTGCCGTCACCGTCCACATCGGCAATTTTCAAGGCACGTAAACCCTGCGAGGTATTCATTACTTTTTGGGTTTCGAACTCGTTGCGTGCTTCATTTAAGTAGAGAAGATAAGTTTGATATTTTCCCAACACGGCAAGATCGTCCCGTCCGTCGCCATTTAAGTCACCCACCGCTAACGCTCCTGAGAGCTTCAACAAATCCGGAAGTCTCAGAGTTTTCCAAACCTTCCATTTCCCTGAGGATGTCGGAGTGAGGATCACAATCCGGTCCGGCGCACCGAGGAAGACAATTTCCGCAAGACCCGGTTTTGAAAACGAACCGATTTCCGCTGAGACAATTTCTCGAGTGACCGGAATTTTGACGTGATCGAAGCGGCGGTCGTTCTCGACAAAGTTAATGTCGTCGGGGCGTTTGAAACTGGCTGTCTTCTTCTCTTTCCGTTGCACGAAAAGATCGAAACGGCTGTGACTGTTGTCGGCGACCAGAATATCGTTCAAACCGTCGTCAGTAAGATCGGCAGCCAGCAGTTGGGACGATCTTTGCGAGACTTTATAAACTTCGAGCGATCGAAAACCGTATCGATCGGACAGAGAGGTTTTCCGCTTGGGAGTTTGTGCTTCGCAGCAGGAAAACCCGCTGACAATCCCGAGGAAAAAAATCGAGACGAAATAGTTCTGTATTTGTCGAAAACGGATCATAGAGAAGTTTCCTGCTGCGAAATCTGAAAATTCAAACCACAAAAACCGAATTCAGATCCCCGGAATCTTAAAGATTCCGGGGATCTTGGAGATTCGCTTTTCGTTGTCGGTACGATTTCAATCCGGGAAAGAAGAACGTCCCTGCCGAAACGAAACCGAATAGAATCAAATCCATTCTATAAACAAACTCTTGAGAATTCATGACTGCCATGGCTAGCGAAGTGAGAAAAAGAAGAACGGCATGGATATAAAACTTCCCCGAAAGCATGGCAGCTTTCCCAAGAAAAACCATCCCGCTGATAATTCCCAAAGCTGGCGAGAGCGAAAGAACCGGCAGTTTCATCGTGTATTCGACCAGAAACAAAAGCACGCTTCCAACGATACTACCCGCCCAGAGATGTGCGATCTGTCGTTCTACGAATGTAATCGGACCGGCCCGGCGGCGCAAATTCCAGAAGATCACCACCCATAACCCCAAGCCCAGAGTCCAGAGCGTTAAATAGGGAATTCGTGAATCGACCTTCCTCCATAAAAATACATTTGTCACCACGCACAAAATGAGCAACACGAGGCTATGCCACATCCAGAGTAATCCCCAGTTTTCGAGAATTCCGACGTGGTGGGTTTCTCGAAAAGCTCGACTGAGAACGTCTCGAAATCGCGACGACCGTGCAGAAACCGGTTCGTTTTCCAAATAGGCACGCAGATCCCGGGCAAGCTCTTCTGGGGTGCAATACCTCAAATCGACCGGTTTCTGCAAACATTTCAACGAGATCATCTCCAAATCTCGATTCACCCGCGTGTTGATATAACGTGGTGGAAGGGGATCCTGTTCGATCACCATTTTCAGCGTTTCGATCGGCGATGTCGCCAGAAACGGCGGGCGACCGGTCAGCATGCTGTAAAGAATCGTGCCCAGAGAGAACACGTCCATAGTGGGGCCATAAAGTTTCTCGCTTCCCGAAGCCTGTTCCGGCGACATGTAAGAAGGTGTTCCCAGAATTTCTCCGCTGAGTGTCAGCGATTTCTGGACATCTTCGGAAAGCGAAGCGGTGACGATCTCTGAAGAAATTCGCTTCACCAGACCGAAATCGGAAACGTAAGCATGACCCTGTTCGTCGAGCAGGATATTCGAAGGTTTCAAATCGCGATGCAGCAACCCTTGCTGGTGTGCCGCGTGAACTGCCTCACAAACCGGAATGAGAATGCGAGCGATTTCTTCCGGCGGTATCGGGCCATCGCGTAATCGTTCTGCGAGCGTTTTTCCTTTCACATATTGCATCGAGAAGAAAAAATAGCCCTCGCAATTGCCAACCTCAAAAACCGGAACGATATGCGGATGGTTCAATCTTGCGGCGGTTTCGGCTTCTTTTTGGAACCGTTCGATTTCGCTGGCGGAAGCCCAGTCCTGTTTGAGTAGCATTTTCAAAGCGACCGTTCTGCCTAGGCCAATTTGCCGTGCCTCGAACACGACACCCATGCCCCCCCGACCAATTTCACGCACCAGTTCGTAATCTCCAAAATGTCTCGGCAAATTGAAAGCGGTGGACGAGGAATTTTTTAGAGATGCGCTGAAATGGGGAGTTCGCTCGTCGGCAGAATCCCAGAAATCAGTCGCGAGATTCTCGGCCATTTCGGCCGTCAGTAAAAGCTGACGTATTTCTTCGATCTCGTTCGGGTGTTCCTCTGCGATTTTTTCCAGCAATGCTTCACGCTGAAAGGACTTCCGTTTCAGTAAGTCTTCAATGATGTCGAGAATTCGAGTTTCGCGATTGTCGTCGTTTTCTGCGGTCATGTTCGAGACGCTTTAATACGATATCTTCAACCCGTCGTAGGCGAGTTCGACATGGTCGGGAAGTCTGGCGTTGGTTTCGTCGTAATCGAGGGCGTGGGAAACGTGCGTCAGGTAGGCTTGCTTCGGTTTCAGGCGTTCGATGACTTCCAGAGCCTGCTCGACATTGAAATGCGTCGGATGGGGACGGTCACGCAATGCATCCAAAACCAAAACATCCAACCCCTCCAGTAACAACCAGCTTTCGTCGGGAATTTTACTGACATCGGTACAGAAGGCGACATCGGCAATTCGATAGCCGAACAATGCCAAATCACCGTGGAGCAGGGGGATGGGAACAATGCGTTCTCCCAGAAGTTCGAAAGCAGAATTCGAAATTCGTTCGAATCGCAGTTTCGGCACAGAAAAATGATGCGCGTCGGCGGAAGGCTCTGCAAAGGCATAATGAAACGACATGCGAATTTGACCTTCGGTAAATTCGTCGCAGTAAAGCGGTATCGGCGCACCGAAGTAGTATCCGAAAATACGCAGATCGTCCAACCCCATAATGTGGTCGGCGTGACTGTGTGTGAAAACCGCCGCTTGAATCAGTTTGACTTTCTCACGAAGCAATTGCAGTCGCAGTTCTGGCGGAGTGTCGATCACGAATTCGCCCTTGGAAGCACGGACCAGCACACCGGTTCGCGTTCGACGATTTCGTGGATTCTCCGATGTGCAAACGGCACAATCGCATCCGGACAAAGGAACGCCAACACTCGTTCCCGTTCCCATCAGCACAATTTCGCGATTGCGATTCTCGCTCACAGATTCCGCCCTTATTCCCGATACCCAGGATCGTTCTCAAGACAAGACTCTGCCGATTTGACAGTTCCCCAGATTCGATCGCAAGATAAGACAATTTCATTTCCAGCAACCTTGAGTGCCGACTTGCATCGAGAGCATCTCGTTGAGTCGGAACTATCGTTGAAATAATAGCTTAGGAAAAACATCTTAGCCCTTGATTCGATTTCGTTTGTTTGGTATTCGTTTTGCTCAATGATAAAGGAAACCGTTGGTTTCCTCTACAGTGCCTCAGCTTTTCTAAGTTTCAGATTAGAGCATCATGGGATTTCAAGCAACAAACGATTTTCAACTTCTCATTGCCGATGACGATTCGCGATTTCGGGAATCGCTTCGGGAACTGCTCGAACCAGCGTTCGAGTTGGTGGAAGTCGAATGCGGAGAAGACGCTTTGGTTGTTGTGGAATCGCAGCATATCGATCTGATCCTTATGGATGTGCACATGCTGGTGATGACCGGCATCGAAACACTGCAAACCATGAGAGAGCACGAAATTGTCCTTCCCTGCATTCTCATCACCGGCAACCCTTCCACCGAAATCATCGAGGAAGCGGAAAAAGCGAATGCCTATTCGGTGCTTACGAAACCGGTCAAGCGGGCGGATATTGTCGGCACGGTCTCTGAGGCGATGGAAACCACTTACGACGACGAAACCACACGTCGCATTCTCGAAGGTTGAAAGCTGGTATTTCATCGACTTTCCGTCGACTCGCTCGATTCGGCGTCACTAGGATGACTGCTTTCCAGAACCGTGATCGTCTCTTTGAACATCAGCGAGTTGGGAATGAAGATTCGTTCGCCGTTGTTATCAAGTTTCGTGTAACGCAAATCGACAGAGTTGACCGTACCACGAAACGATTTCACATCGATCAGATCGCCTTTCGCGAACGGATGGTAAATAATCAGCATGATCCCCGCGATCACGTTGGAGATGACATCTTTCAATGCCAGCCCGATGGCGAAACCTGTCAATCCCAAACCTGCCACCAGCGCAGAGATATCGATGCCGATGGTTCCCAGAAATATAATCGCCCCAAGAACGATCGAACCGACGCGAATCGATTTCAGCAGAAACCTGCGAATGCGCTCGTCAACACGATCGAGAATGTGAAACTTCACCAACAACCGCCGTGCCAGTTCTCCCAGCCCGACGATGACGGCAAAAATGACGAATGCCTTAAAATACATTTCCCAACCCATGCGAATTTCCTCTTTTTTGAAAGAATAGATTGATCTGTTTCGTTGACCATGAAAAGCATGGCAGATGAGATCCACCGATGATTCCACGTTTTAGCCTTGGTGCAATGTCGTTTCAAGCTCGCCTTCCGGAGTCTTCAACGGAGGCTTATCGGTTTTTGACATTGCTTGACCAGTTCTTTGACAGTATCGATGATTTGGCATTCCAGACCGGGTTTCCAGTGGGAAGGTAATTGATAATAAACCATCGATGTCCCGCCTTCGTATCCGCCCTCTTTCAAGACTCTCTCGGAAGGAATATACGCCATCACGTCGTTGGCATAGGCGGTGACCCATGTTGTTTTTCTTCCCAGTTCTTTTTTCAGTCGAAGCGAATAATCGACCACCACTTCACCCCCCAGGGCAATCCAGGTGACAGTTTTTCCCAGTCGCCAAACCTGAATAGGATAGGAATGCGACTTCTTCAGCTTTCCAAGTTCGGCGATTTCTGCGAGTAAGAGTCTGGCTCGAGCCTTCTCGTAGCGATTTCCCGTTTCCAGCGTTTTTTCGATTTCCTTTTTTTCCGGAACGCGGTCGTAAAGCAATTCGATTTCGCGGTAAGCGGTGCGCAGAGTTTGTCGGACCGGTGTCATCGATTGCGAAATCGTTTTTTCGACCGCCGTTCCCAGCATGCGTCCGTATTTTTCGGCCAGTTCGACTTTCCGTCGAGGCAGCGGATTCTGATCCGCACCGCAGCCGCAAAAGAAGAGAGCCGTCGCACCGGGGTTACGATTCTCTAAGTACAACGTTGCGAATCCTGCGTAGTCTCCACACCACTTGTAGAAACTTAAGGTGGTGTTGTGGCAGGCGTATCCGAAGACAGTTCCCCGAAGTCGCGACCCGTCTTGAGACACAATCTTGAGGACGGGCACGTCGTGATCGACTGGTCCCTTGCCAATTGGTGGACGTCGATTGACGGCGAACGTCGTTTTTCCCAGACCGGAAAAAAGCAGGGCAGGTTTGAGATCGGCGAACGCTCGATCGATCGCCTGTTCGACTTTTCGATTCAATGTTTTCTGATTTCTTTTAACTTCTTTCCAATCTTCTTGGTTCATTTTCAGCATGTGCGAAAGTTTGTCGTCCAAGGCCGGGCCGCTGTGGGTGTGGGAAGCGGCGATCATTAACTGCGAACGGTTCAGATGGTGTTTCGTTTTCGCATAAGCAGCCAGACGGTCTGCCATGGTCTTGGGGACGCCAATTAAATCCAAAGCCACAAAACATGCGTGATGCCCCTTCGCGTCTGCCAACACACAAACCCTGACGAACAGATCGTGAATTTTTCCTTGCGAGGTATGGTCTCTGCTTCCGTAACCCGAAGCGAACATCGGACGTTCCGGTGTCATCGCGATTTTCGCAAACCCTGCATGCCAAGTCGCCTTCCGGAGATTCTCAAAGGTGACTTCCTCGCCGTTGGCGGTCGAGACCGCAATGAACATTATGAGCAAAGCAGGTATAGTGTAGAGTCGCTTCGAAATTGTTTTCATCTGGTTCTCGCCTTTTCGAATCGAAGATCGATCTCATCAGTTTGCAAAATCTTCAAAGAAAAGAAAAGAGACCAGAGCGATTCCCAAAAGGTGTGCCTGTCGATATCGTGATTTCATTGACTGATCGAGAGAGCAACGACGTACAGAGATACCCGAAATTTTCGAGTATTAACCTGGTAGCAAAAACGAGGTGCGTGGTCTTCAGCAGATCGACCCGCAGATGTGTCGAGATTTACTCTTTGCGAAAGTCCGTTTTCATCATCACCCAGCCGATGGAAGACACCAGTATTAACAGAGTGAGATAACCAGTCGGAGACATACTTCGCCACTGGGTTTTTATGAACATCAAGTAATAATCCAAGTATCCGGAGATACTCATCGCGAACAGGAATTTCATATCGAACACCTTCTTCCTTCCTTTTCCACCGGGAAGGCCGCTGTCTTAGACCCAAGTTCTTAGGACTCTTCCGAGTCAGAGTCTAATGAAACCATACTTTCCAGAAACAAATCGGCAAATTATTTTCGTTAATTTTATAGATTTTCTTTGACATTCTTTAATCAGCGATTTCGTCTACAAATTCAAAAGAACTCGGATTCGTGGAGGGTGTGTCAGCCGGTAGAATAGATAGAACAGCGAGAGGAATGTAAGGAATGTAAGTGTCGACATGACAGCCGAGTAACCCAAGTAGTTCAAAAACAATGTCAGAGATCCCAAAATCATATAGCCGAATTTCAGGCATTGATCGTAGATCGGGTTTTTCGATAGTTGGTGAGAGGGTTCGTAGCGGGGTGCGGAAGGTTTTGCAATAGGTCGCCCCGGAAGGGCGGAACGATGCAATTCGGTTTGTTTGCGAAAATCTTCGTACTTTTTCCGGTTCACGGTGGCTTCAAACGGATCGCTTCGAAAATAACAATGAGTTAATGCCGTGAACAATACGAAAAACACGACGAAGTTCAGTGGTTTCATGAGATAAGAAAGTTTGCTTCGGGTCGTTTCGAAGAGTTCTGTGTCCCCTCTCATCCGCGTCTGCGCTTCGTCGAGAGCATTCTGTTGGGCAATCGCGTCTTCGAAGCGGAATTTGACGGCTTTCGTTCTGCCCCGCAACTGAAAAGTGACAATCAAATCGGTATTGGAAAGGTCGGCGGTAATGCTTTGAATCGAACTGAAATGAATCAACTTTCCTTTTCGGCCGATCACATTCAGAACCGATTCCCCTTGTTCCAAACGCTGCTCGATGAAAGGCAATTCGGATTCGGAAATCGCACCGAATGCAATTTCGTTCTCGGTCATCATGACAAGGTTTGCACCGGAACCGGAACGGCTCCAAACGATCACGTTGGCATCATGTGAAAGAGCACGCGGATTGCTGAATAACCTGGATAGTCTGGGTGTTGCCATCGACAATTTTTCCAAGCCACTATGAATGGAAACAAAGATGGTGACCGCTCTCGGAGCGGGGAACCGTGAGGATATTCCGAAACATAGCTCTTGGCAGGCAAAGTGCAAAAAACTCTCGAGACCTATTCGGCAAAACCGTCATAAAGCGAACCGTTTTTTCGGCCGTTTGAGACAATTCACTTATTGGAAGTACCCACGTTTTTGCATCTTTCGTTCTTTGAGGAGTACAATGGAGGTCGCATCCTTCTTCCTTCAGAAACCCGTCGCCGGAGCGAATCGATTGGAAATTCACCCGCTGAGATTTTTTCGTAATTTCCGCAGGATTCGGGAAATCGTGCTGGTCCTGATTACCTACGGGTTTGCAGATATGGTCGATCGGTTGGGTTTATGGCGCTATCTGCGGTGGGGTCGGTACATTCTCTTCTGGCGTAAACGGAAACCCGTCAAGAAATATTCGAGAGGCCAACGGATCAGGAAAGCGCTGGAAAGTTTGGGAGCGACATTCATCAAATTCGGGCAGGTGATGAGCACCCGACGAGACATCTTTCCTGTCGATATTGTCGAAGAACTGACAAAATTGCAGGAAAACGTTCCGCCTTTTCCATCGGATCAGGCGATTGAACGAATTGAGGAAGAACTGGGAGCAACTATTGCGGAATTGTTTCTGGAATTTGAACACGATCCCATCGCTGCGGGGTCGTTGGCTCAGGTTCATAAAGCGGTTTTGAAAAGTGGCCAACAGGTCGCCGTGAAAGTCCGCCGACCGAGAGTGAATCGCAAAGTCGAACGCGATCTTGGTTTGATGATCGAACTGGCGAAACTTGTCGATCGCCATATCCCCGAATTTCGGGTTTACGACCCGGTCGGGCTTGTCCAGCAATTCTCCCGAATCATTCGAAAAGAAATGAGCTTTGTCAGAGAAGCGAAAACCATCGAAGAATTCCGTCGTTTGTTTCGCAACGATGCCACGCTCGTCGTTCCCGAACCGTTTTGGGATTACACTACTGATCGTGTCTTAACGCTGGAATTTATCGAGGGATGTCGAATCGACGATCTCGAAGGCTTGAAGTCGATTGGAATTGTCACAAAAGAAATTGCAGCCAACGGTGCACGAATTTTTCTCAAACAGGCCTTCGAGTTCGGTTTCTTCCACGGCGATCCGCATCCCGGGAATGTTCGAATTCTTGCGGATGGTTCGATTGGTTTGCTCGATTTCGGCATGGTGGGGAGAATTGAAGAGGAACAGAGAGAACGTCTTCTGGATTTACTGATTGCTGTCAGTCAGAAAAATGTCTCAGCTGTCGTGGACGTCGTTCAGATTCTGGGAAAACCGGGAAAACCGTTGGATATTCCGCTGTTGAAATCAGACGTGAGGGATTTTGTCGAAAGGTACTACGAAGTTTCACTTGAGAGGATTCCACTGGCGAACTTACTCACGGATTTTGTCACGGTTCTTTCAAATCATCAAATCCGTTTGCCTGCGGATTCGATGTTGCTCATCAAAGCGATTATGACGTTGGAAGGCTCAGGGCGAGTATTGGATCCCGATTTCAATCTCTCCAAACACCTTGTCCCTTTTGTGGTTGCACTACAACGCGAGCGTTATCATCCCAGACGAATTGCGCAGCGAGTTCTGGGCGAAGCGAAAACGCTTCTAAAAACCACCCACTCGATTCCGGTGAATCTCGGCAACACGCTGGAAAAACTAAGTCAGAACGAATTGAAAATAAAATTGGAACATAGTCATCTCGATCGCCTGATTACTGAACTCGATCGGTCGAGCAATCGGGTCGTCATCAGTTTGGTCATCGCTGCTCTCATTGTGGCATCCGCTTTGATGATGAGACCTTCACAAACTTCGGTATGGTTAAGTGGAAGCGTCTACGTCATTTCGAGCATGCTCGGTCTCTGGCTAATCTACGGCATCTTCCGCAGCGGTCGGCTATAAAGACCGGTAGGCATTTCAGTTGTGGTTCACAGGTCGAGTGCACTGTTGAGAACATCTTTCAGGAAAACAGTCCGATCCTGCGGAACGATGGAGAGATCCAACCTTGAAACCAGTGGTAATTCTTCGAACGAAAATGTCTTGGTCGAAATTTCCTTGTCTCCCAGCCAGGCCAAAATCGTATATTTTTCAATTTCTTCATCGTCGAGAAAATCGATGGGTGAAATTTCGATCTGTGGAAAATCCAACCGCAAGGACTCGCACAACCTTTGTTTTTCGTCGTTCCCACCTCCAGCAATGCCCAGACGAAACGGCCTGGAGAGCAATCTTTCCCGAAGTTGCGATAGCCGAACTTGCTTGACTGGGTGAAAAAACTCCGGGGCGATCTCGCAAACGGGATCTAAAACGAAACGTCGATACCAACTGGCGGAGTGCGGAACCTGTAGCCGAGGAGTCCAAAGAATTTCCTCACCGTAAAATAACAGATCCAGGTCCAGCGGTCTGGGGCCTCGATCCCCTTTCGAAGATCGACCGAACTCTCTCTCGAAACGTTCCAAAGCATCCAACAATTCCAAAGGGGGTAAATCCGTTTCAATTTCGATTGCGGAGTTCCAATAGTTACTCCCCGCATCGGCGCCGATGGCTTCGGTTTCATAGCAGGATGCGGTTTTCGTACGCGTTATTCGTCTGTCTTCATCGAGACGATTGTAGAGACTGGAAAACGTACGACGTACATCCCCGATGTTTCCGCCCAGGGCGATGAGGCATTGCGGCATGGCGATATTCGAGATGGCAGAAAAGGGAGAAGAGAAAATCGAACCAAGAGATTTTCATCCTGACGTTTTCCGGTGTTCCACGCAAGCAGCGAATGAAACCTTCTCAGGCACCGTGTTTCGTCATCTCGGTATTGGAATCCTCGTAGAGTGTATTCACCTGGCTTCCGAGAGCTGTCACGGCTGCATAAACCATCATCAGAATAAGTGCCAGCATCACCGCATACTCGACTGCGGTTGGCCCGTCTTCCTCTTTGAGGAATCGTAAGATAGCTAACATTTGAATACCCAACCCGTTGCCGTTTGCTATTTGTGAAAATCTAAAGACCGCCTAAGCAACTTTAACCCATAAAATGCTTTTAAGACGTGAAACTCTAAATTCATCGGGAAAATTATCGATTTTATCGACACGAACGTTGAATTTGGGAAACATGGTGATATTCCCCAACACCGATTTCTCATCGGATTGTGCAATCCTTCCGTTCAATCATCTCAGCGTCATCAAGCATTTTCGATAGCCGTGAAGACTTTCTACCCAGCGTGAAAAGTTGTGGCAGTCCTTTTCGACCGATTGTGACATCTTTCTGATTCACGTCAAAAAGTCGGTTTGTAATTCAAAGAGCGCAAAAATAGTTCACGTCGATAAATCTCGAATTCTGCCCTCGGCAGGTCGGAACTCGATTGCATAATGCTCAGCGAGCGAATGAATTGGAGACAGAAAATTAGGTCACCGATAAGAAACTATCGGAACTCGTAAAGTGCGATATTGCGAGTATCGGTTCGATATCATTCAACTTGAAGAAGCTTCAAAGCCGAAGGAACTGTGCGATGTTACGCTCGACCTTTTTTGCCGCGGGATTATTCGTTCTACTGTGCGGAATTTCGCTTTTTTATGTGGAAGCCATTCATTACAAAAAACTTCCCCTGTCCAAAGATGAAACCGGGGTTCGAGGGTTTTTCTCGCGAGTCGCGCCAGTCGTCGACAATAAGAGAGTCGTCGAACCACCCGATTGGGTCGCGTTCAGCTTGATGTCGGTCGGTTCGGTGACGATGCTTTATGCGGTCGCACTGCCCAAAAAACAGCAGTCTTAGAGTTCCATTTTTCACAGGCATCGGCGAGGCTGCGAATTCAAATCCCCGAATTCGGCTGGGTGAGCAAGGACAATTTATCGGGGAAGCAGGGTGGGTTACTTGTGTTTTTTTGCTTTGCGCGGCTTTGCACCTTTTGGCAGTGCAGGGGGGCTTTCGAGTTTGTTGTGAGTCGGCAAATTCGCACTCTCGGTTTCTTTCAAAGCGATCACCAGACCCGAGGGTGTTGCCATGAAGATATTTTCAGTTCGCTCGTTGACGACGCGATGCGAAAACTCTCGTAAAGGAATACTCCCCAATTCGACGCCGTCCTTCCTTGAAACGACGACGAGATTACCAAGTTCATCGGAGGCGTAGATATTGTTTGCCGATGCCGCCATGAATCCCGTCAACTTTGGCTGCCACCACTTCGATTTTCCCAGCGTCGTGCTCAAACATCGCAGCCCTCCTCGGGTCGGTAAAACGAAAAGATCTTCGGAAAATACTAACGCTTTATTTCGAATTGGTAAACCGGCGCTGTAAGTCCAGAGGGTGTGACCTTGTACTCGATCGATGCAGTATATTTTTGCATCTTCAGAAACCAGAAAAATACGGTTTTCCTTATCGGAGAGAGGTGCCGAAATTGGATCGTCGGTTTCGAACTGAAAAACCAACTTTCCGTCGCTGACACGTGAAGTGTAAAGTGAACCGTTTTTGCAACCGAAACTGACTGTAGTCCCGTTCGATAAAGGTGACCTCGAGACGCTCCTTCCCGTTTTGAATCTCCAGACGATGGCTTGAAACGACCAGGCGGGAAGTTTTCCTTTCTCGTGGAGTTCACGAATTTTATCGATATCGAATGCGATCACCGTGCCGTCCACCGTCCCCAGGTAGAGTTGCTTGTCGTCCAAAGCTGGTGCGTCGGATGCGGATTGCGGCGTTTTGACTTTCCAGAGAAGTTCTCCCGACGATTTTTCCAGTGCATATAACATCGAGCTTACGGAAACGACTGCCATTTTCTTATTGGACGAGATCGGCACCGAGGGGTAATCTCTTCTTCCTATTTGTTGTGACCATTTCGTTTTTCCGCTTTTAATATCGAACGCGGTGACCAATCCACCCGAGGTTTGAACGTAAACTAAATCTTCGTCCGCCGTGATGTAACGGATTGTTTCCTGCGTTTTTTGAATCGTCGCCTGATTCCACCAGATTTGTTTGAGATTTACGCGGTTGAGCAATTGCCCTTCGGGCAGACGAGTTTGTGCAACAACCGTTGTCGAATGCAGGCAAAAACAAAGGCAGGCAGCGAAGGCAGTGATGTATTTCATTCGAAGCGACATCGATGAATCCTCGATTTCCAGAGTACCACACTTTACGAACCTCAACACACACAATGAAGTCTGCCGATGTTCGCGCAAATTTTCAGAACTGAGGGATCCTGCAAAATACAGGTCTCCATCCATCATAACCGACCCGACAAAGCGGAAACCAGCCTCGATTTCGAAAAACAGCCTCTCCGCAAAGATCGCCCGAGCACCTTCACTGGGGATGAATACTCCAGAATTCGATCATTCCCGTTGATTTGTCCAGAGAATTGCCGTTAGAATCGACCGGTGGCGAGATGGTTCAGCTCTGGTGGACTTCTCCCACGTCTCGAAGCGGGCCGTTTCGGAATCGATTTTCAGATTTTTGAAAGACAATGTTCGAACAGCTTGGCCCGTCCCAGAAAGAGTCACTCATGCAGAGCATCAAACACTTCCATTTTGCATTGGGATTGGTTGCCATTCTCGTGACTTTTGTGAAATCTCCCCATGTATTTGCCGATATTGTCAAGCTGAAAAATGGCGGTGAAGTGCGAGGAGTTCTGAAAGGTTCCATTTCTGCTGGACGACCTGGATCTCGACTTGAATCTCGACAACACGGCAAAGCGAACTCTCTAGTTCGAATCGAAACGATTCGAGGAACCGTTGTCGAAATCGACCGACACGAGATCGAATTCGTCTCTCGCAGACGGTTGGCAGTCGAAATTTACGAAACCAAAGCGGCAAAAACTCCCGAGACTGTCGAAGACCAGTTGAAACTCGCAAACTGGTGTCGCAAGAATAAGCTTCTGCGCCAAAATAAAATTCATCTGCGCAAGGTGATTGAACTCGATCCGAACCACGCATTGGCTCGCCGGTCGCTTGGCTATCAGCGAGTCAGCGGTGGCTGGATGACACGAGACGAAATTTTCCGCTCTCAGGGACTGGTGAAGTATCAGGGGAGGTATATTACCCCCGAAGAATTGGAAATTCGCTCGAAGTCCGACGACATTCGAAATCTCGAAAAGGACTGGTATAAAAAAATCTTCCGCTGGACGAAGAGCCTCACAAAGAATAACTCGAAGAACGCTTTCGTTGCGAGAAGCAAACTTCTCGCAATCAAGGATCCCCATGCCGTTTCGGCAATTGCGAAGCTCCTTGGAAGCCGGAAAGAAAGAGCCGTCAGATTGTTATCGGTGCAAATCCTCGCTGGAATACCCGGTATCACTCCTCTTCCGCCGCTCGTTTCGCAGTCTCTCTTCGATCGGAGTACCGAGGTCCGCGAGTACGCTTTTCGAAGTATTATGCCAGAAAGACACCGTCAAGCTTTACCCTATTTTCTGGAAGGACTGAAGAATCCCGATAACCGCATCGTGCGGCGAGCCGGGCTGAAACTCGAAGAAATCGTACTCGAACAAAGCATTCCCGCATTGATCCAGGCTGTGACCACTTTTCATCTTTACAATGTTGAGGTTCCCGATAACCATAAAATGACGTTCAACTCCGATGGCACGATGGGTCAGAAAAATATCCTTCAACTGTTGCCTCCCAACATTGTGCGTGGACTTCTTGCCGGTCAGTATCCTTATGGTGTGAAGATTCACCATTGGGGAGGAAATGCCAAACCAAGTACAAAAACTGTAACCGTCAGACTGGAACAACGAAATAAGGAAGTGTTGAGTGCTCTGCGGAAACTGACCGGAGAGAATTTCAATTACGATAAACGAACATGGTTGTTGTGGTACGAAGCGAATAAAGTAGGTTTTTTGTCTAAAAGTCGGAAAAAAGACCGTTGAACATTTTCAGGATTGTGCAATTCAAACGACGCATCCAAATTCTTAGCGAGTACGGGTTGAAAGTCTTCGGGACCGGCGTCATGATAACGCTGCGCGAACGGAAGCTAATTCATGCGTCGCCTTCTCGCCGAGTCCTCTTTTCGTGATTTCCTGGAAATCGCCATGGTCGATCGACCTGTTTCTCTCTTAGAGATTAAGCAATACCTGCAGAGTTTAAGAATTGCAGGATTACGATTTCTTCCAAATTCTCTGCCAGGAAACAGAGAGACGATTCTGGAAAACTCGCATTCGACCCACGACGAAAATCGGATCGGAAATCGAGAACAGTCTGACGAAAATCACGAAAGGTCCGAAACCAGTTTGATACAAAGAAAAAATGAATTGTTGAAACTGTCCGATTGTGTCTCCAACTGCCGACGCTGTATGGAACTGGCCGAAGCCCGAACGCAAACTGTTTTTGGTGTGGGAAACCCGGAAGCGAAGATCATGTTTATCGGGGAGGCTCCCGGTGCAGACGAAGATCGTTTAGGAGAACCGTTCGTCGGGCGCGCGGGGAAGTTGCTCGATAGCATCATCGCAGCCTGCAAACTCAAAAGAGAGGAAATCTACATCTGCAACATCCTCAAATGCAGACCTCCGGGTAATCGTAATCCCGCGCCAGACGAAGCAGAAAACTGCCGCGAATATCTTGACGGCCAAATTGAAATCGTCGATCCCGATTACATCGTCTGCTGGGGATCTGTTGCTGCAAAAAATCTTCTGGGGCAAAACGAGTCCATCGGCCGGATGAGAAAAAAGTTCTACTCTTACGGACGTTCCAAAGTTCTTTGCACCTATCATCCTTCGTATTTACTGCGGAATCCGTCTGCCAAAAAAGATGTCTGGGACGATATGAAGCTCCTTTTCGCCGAAATGGGTGTCCGGCTATAAAACGCGTGAAATAAAGAGGTTGAACCCATATTCGTAACGTTTTATAGGCGAAAATGACAAAAAATCGGCAAATTCCTATTTTTATGCACTTTGAACCGTGGTGTCGAATGTGGAAAGTTTGAGCGAGGAAGAAGTTTTTTTCCTCCCCATTGAGGTTACGGGTGGTTTATTCTGGAGTGTAGAAGATTTTCGGAATTTCAGAAGGAAAATCTCAAAACTCATATCGTCTGGGCACGTCACAATTGTTATTTTATATGTCAATCGTTGAGCGATTCTTCTTGAATACGTAAAACCGGAAGCAGTTTTGCGTGCCCCTTCCCTAAATTACAATCGAACTGGTAATAGGTGTGTTATGCCAATCTGGCCCGGTGGTCCCTGTCCGCAATGCCAAGAAGAGATGCCCGAAAATCTCATTCACTGTCAAAGCTGTCGGACTCTCTTGAATACCGATCTTGAAGCGGATAGTGTGGAGATTCCCGAGTTCATTCCACTGAAAGAGATCGAATCTATGGTCGATGTCGCACCGCAGGGTTTCTATATCGGTTGTCCGCTTTGTAAGAAAGAACTGAGAATTCACCAGAAATATGAAGGTGAAAAAGTCCAATGCAGACACTGTGAAGGTCGTTTCCTCTTCGATCGTTCCGATCCGAAAACCACCACGGTCGCTTTTTATTGCATCTGTCCCCACTGTGAGGAAGAAATCCGTGCTGCCATCCGATATATGGGGATTAAGGTAGCCTGCAAACTCTGTGGTGGGAGAATTCAGCTTCTCGAAGAAGCTCCGCACAATTAGGCAACCCGCATCTGTCCGAATGCTGAAACCGTCCGTGGTTTTCGGTACGCAACTACGGTGAGTCCTCCCTTTTCACTTTCGCTTTTTCGATGGCGATGATCGTGACGCTTTTCGTGCTCGAGCGGGTGATTCGATGACCCGCGATTGGACGCGGAGCCACGACGGGGGGAAGAACCTCGCGTTTTTTCAGCAATGTTTTTTGAGCCAATTTCGGTTTTTCCGCTCTGAGATGTTTTTGGGGTAATTGTCTCTCTCGAGCGATCTTTTGTTGGGATGCTAGTTTCCGAGCCACGATCTGGGTCTGAATGCGTTCGCGGTACATCACCATACTGTCCAATGCATGATAAAGAGCACTGCATTCTGCCGATTGATCGCTGAATTGAATCAGATCGCGAGCCATTGCTTCCACACCGCGACGAACCCATTTCTCCTTAAGCCGTTTGTTCGGAAGTGAAACCATTAAAAATTCCAGCACATGACCCGAAGACGACAGCCGCGTCTCGAAATCTGAAGTGTATTTTTTACTGCGGAAGTAATCGTCCGAAAACGAACCGTCGTCGTTCTGGTTCGATTTCGCCAACTGTATGAATTTTTTCACTTTCTGATCCACTTCCAACCAGACACCTCGCAGTCGTTTTCCGCTTTTTCGATGGCGATTCAATGCGTAACTCAAGCCGAAGATGGCATGCGTTCCACCACAGGCAGCTTCGTAAAAATTCTGATCCAGTTCGACCTGTGCTAATTTTTCAATACTCCATCTCTCGCCGTATTTGTTTTCCCATTGGGCTTCAGAGCCGATGTAATGCGTTAAACCCCACAATGTCCAGGCGCACTCTTCTTCGGCCGAGACAGTCGCCTGAGCATTCTTAACGATATCTTTAAGGGAAATCGCTCCCTTGGGCGTTTGAATTTTCGCATCGATGGGGATGTCTGCCACCGCCATGATTGCCAGAAATTGATTCGGATGTCCTTCGAACGCATACGGTTTGTTATAGGGATGAGCGCGACCGCCATTTCTGGTTTTTTGAAACCAGTGTTCGCCTTCGAATTTTGGGTTCGTTTTAATCCAATCCCAGGCGTTGACCATTTTCTTGTCGACGCGAATTTCAAAACCCTTGCGCAATGCCAAAAGACCGTGCATAATCTGCCAGGGTGTGTGGACATCGCCAGAGAGGATGCGCCTCTTGGAAATTTCAATCGCTTTTTCAACCCGCTTCAACAGCTTGTCATTTTGGGGAGAAACCTTATGCGATTTCACGGAAGTCCAACGAGGCCCATCGCTCGCAGAACAAGCGCACGTCAGCGGACTCGTCACCAGAAGCGAGAGTGCTATGGCAACACCAAAAACAAGACGACGATAAGATCCTGCGAGAGTAGTATCCATGAGTTGCGTTCTCCAGTTGATTCCACAGATCAAGGGCGAAAGTCCGTTTCAGTTTGTGGTTCGATCCGTCGAAGCGAGTCGGCAATCCTTTGCAATCATAATAATTCACCCTCTTTTCCTAATTTTACAAATATGCCAATCGATTTACCAGTGTTGCGTCAATCTTACGATGAGGGGTGATCGACTCAAGTCGAGCACGACAACGCATTGCGGAATTCGTGATCCCACCCCCACCAAATGAAAGCCAGACAAGGCACTAGAACCGTGGACGTTCTCGAAGTACCTGCTTCGTGGAAAACAATCCAGTCGAGTTACTTCAAGATCCACCCAGAAGTATGTCATCGGGAAGAAGTCGCAAAATTCTCAACGGAACTCACATTGGCAGAATAATTCTCGCCAGGGTTTTGGGATAGGACGATTTGGCCGATGCGATGCGCGCAATGATTGAATCTAATAGATCCCGAAAAACCGGCAACGACCCTAAGTTGCTTGGGATGCTGAGTTGATGCAATCGATCACCCGAGCAATATCATCTTCGTCTGTGTAAGCGTGCGGACTCAGTCGAAGTCGACCGATTCTGGCGTTAGCGACGACACCCCGTTTCAAACAGAAATTGCGAAACGAATCGGGATCGATTTTCGGATGCGAACAGGCTACGATTCCTGATCGATGTCTTCCTTCTTCGCAACTTACGATCGTCGCACCTGCTTTTCGTAATTTCTGGATCAAATTCCCAGTCACTTCCAGTAATCTTTTTGCCACATTTTCGACACCGTATGACAGAAGGAGTTCCAAACTCTTCGCCAACGCCGCAATTCCACACATGTTGTAAGATCCGCCTTCATACCGTGCCGCGATGTTTCTCAGGTCCATTTCCGACGAGCGAAAATCGCCACTGACCCGCGGGCTATTCCAGCCGATTCCCAGCGGATAAAGATTTTCCAGATGCTCCTTCTTCACATACAAGAATCCTGCACCTTCTGGACCAAGCATCCATTTGTGACCGTCAGCGGCCAGATAGTCGAGAGGTATTTGTCTCACGTCTAACGGAAACGCCCCCAACCCCTGAATCGCATCGACAAAGATATGCGCACCATTTCGATGCGCGATCTCTGTCAGTGCTGCCAAATCGTTACGATATCCGCTGGCAAAACCAACCCAACTGACGGTAATCAACCGAGTCCTTGAATCGCAGGCTAATTCGATCGCTTTCAAATCGACCCGCTCGTTTTCGGTAGGCACCACGCGAACTTCCACACCTCGCCGTTCGAGGTTCTTCCAGGGAAACAGATTCGTAGGAAACTCGCCCTCCGGCGTCACGATGTTTTCGCCTTCCTGCCAGGGAATTCCTTCTGCAACGATCGTCACGCCCTCCGTTGTATTGCGAACGATCGCGATTTCGTCGGTTTTTGCCCCGATCAGTTCCGCCCCTAGTTTACGCAGACGATTCACGTTCTTTTTCCACTGCCACCAGTTCGCATCGCCGTTGCTCGCTGCATCGTCTACCCAGTTGTGAATCGCATCCACCGCAGGCTTGGGCAAAGGAGCCACCGCCGCATGATCGAAATACGCCCATTTTCCGACCACAGGCATCTTTGCCCGCAACTCTTGCCACCACTGTTTGGAAATCGTCGTCATGCGTTTTCTCTGCTCTATGGGAATCGTCAACACAAGGTCGATTTCCTATCATGGCTTTCAATCCGAGACCAATCAATCGACTGAGAGAAAAATTTGCCGGTAGTGCATGACCGATCGGTTTGACAACAAGTAATTTCGTATGACACAAAGAAAATCTAAATCCCGCGACGAACTCGCATTGCAATACCTCGACCATCTTCTCTTCGATCCTTATCCCATGCAGGAGGAAGCATTGTTAGCATGGTTCGAGGAAGAAGAAGGAGTGATGGTCTGCGCTCCGACGGGAACGGGAAAAACAATCATCGCCGAGGCGGCGATGTTCGAAGCTCTCTCAACCGGCAGCGTTGCCTATTACACCACACCGTTAATCGCGCTGACCGATCAAAAATTTCAGGAAATGCAGAAAGCCGCCATGCGATGGGGATTCTCCGAAAACGATGTCGGACTCGTCACTGGCAATCGCTGTATCAACCCCGATGCGAAAGTCAAAGTTGTCGTTGCGGAAATTCTCTTAAACCGTTTGCTGCATCCGTCAGCGTTCGATTTCTCGGATGTCTCCGCCGTGGTCATGGACGAATTCCACAGCTTCAACGATTACGAACGAGGGATCGTCTGGGAACTTTCACTGGGACTTCTCCCCAAGCATGTGCGGTTACTGCTGCTTTCGGCGACCGTGGGAAATGCGGTCGTTTTTCTGCAATGGTTGAGGAATTCGCACGGTCGGAAAGTTCGATTAATTCAAAGTCAGGATCGCCGTGTCCCTCTGGAATTCGTCTGGGTTCCCGAGATGCTTTTAAGCGAGCAACTTGAAGAGATGGTTCAGGGAGACGATTCTACCCGTCGTACCCCCGCTTTGGTCTTCTGTTTTAATCGCGAAGAATGCTGGAGTGTTGCCGAGCAGTTGAAAGGAAAAAAACTGGTCGATGCAGAACGAAAAAAACAGTTGCAAACGGAAATCGAAAAGCACGACTGGTCGCTCGGAGGTGGCCCAAAGCTCAAACAGGTTTTAATGCGCGGCGTGGGAGTGCATCACGCAGGGTTGATGCCTCGTTATCGTCGCCTGGTAGAAGATCTTTTTCAAAAAAAACTGCTCTCGGTCGCCATCTGCACCGAAACGCTGGCAGCGGGGATCAATCTTCCGGCACGCTCAGTCGTCTTCACCGCACTCATGAAAGGCCCGCCTGGAAAAAAGCGACTGATCGAACCCAGCTCCGCACATCAGATGTTCGGACGAGCGGGACGACCGCAGTTCGACGACAAGGGTTATGTTTTTGCATTACCCCATGAGGACGATGTGAAGATTCTCCGCTATCAAGACAAAGTGAATCAAATTCCGGAAAATACCAAAGACCCCCACCTCATCAAAGCACGCAAGAAATTATTGAAAAAAGCCCCAACACGCAGAAAAAACCAGCAGTACTGGAACCGCGAGCAATTCGAAAAACTGCAATCCTCTCCACCGGGAAATCTCTCCAGCCGCGGTACACTCCCCTGGAGATTGATTGCCTATCTCTTACAGATATCTCCCGACGTCTCGAAGCTGAAGACCTTCATCCGCAAGAGACTCATCGACGAAAAAGTTCGCAAGGGAGAAGAAAAAAAACTCACCCAGATGCTGATCACGCTGGAAGCGGCTGGGTATGTGAAACTCGAACCGGCTCCTCCCCAGCAGAACGAAGAAGAACAATCTCAGCAGTCGGCGAAACCCTCAGGTGAATTAAAGGAGAAACCTTTAACTTCAGCCGGACTTTTGGGACAACTAATTCTGGAAGCGCGTGAAGAAACGCAACCGAAAAAGAATTCGAAAACCGAAACGAAAACGGAAGAAGAACCCGAATTTCAACCTTACTCTCCAGATTTCGCCACCCCCCAACCCCAACTGGAAAGGTTACTTCCTTTTCGCAGCATCAATCCTCTCTATGGGGCGTATCTCGTCGATCTCTTTGGGGAAGCGGACAGCGTCGAACGCATTCAAGCGTTGGAAAGCGTACTCGAATTCCCCACTTCGTTGCTCAAGCATGTTCGAGTGCCACGATTCGAAGATTTGCCACCCGGAAATCTGGCGGTGACAAAACTCGATGTGGAACTGGTTCAACGTGGCTTAGTCACGTCCGAACAACTGAAACCCCGCGAAGACGACTGGAACCTCACCTGGGAAGAGAAATGGGTTCCCACCTTCGCAGAGAAAATCCGCTTGCTGTTCGATGCCGATTTTCCCGGTGTGTACAATTTGCGCACACGTCCGGTTTGGGTCGCGGCAGAGCTACTTAACCAGGGCGGTGATTTCAACAAGTACGTTACGTCAAAAAACCTGACAAAACAGGAAGGCATTATCTTTCGGCATCTCTTACGATTGGTACTGCTCTGCGGCGAGTTCGCACAGGTCTGTCCAGCAGGCTATGACGAAGCAGCATGGCAAAGCGAATTCCAAGAACTCGCAAATCGACTGACAGCATCCTGCCGAGGCATCGATCCTTCAAGTACCAATAAGATCATCGAATCCGCACAACAAAAAGTCGATGTGGTCAAAGCTGAAGGGCTGTAGCTGATTTTGTTGAAATTCGAATTTCGCGGAAGAACTTCACAAGCCTACCTGCCGTTTTAAGCGGACGACGTGCGGCATGACGGTTGAACTCTTACAAATCCGGCGAGGCGAGGAAAGGGCGATTGCGTTCAATCTCAGTCACCGATGCCCACATCCAGATTAAACGCATTCTGAAGAATTCGGCATTCAAGGCGATTTTGTGCAACGAACGCTTGCATCCAGTCTTTCAGGTCAAGACGAACTTCCTCGGCAATCTGTGAGAACGACCGATGGCTGGAAATCCGATAGCGCAGCGAAGAGAGCTTTTCGTAAAGTTCGTAGCGTTTTTGTTGCAAACGGTCGACTTCCCCGGACCAGTTGGGGAAGTTTTCAACCACCTCAGAGAGATAGCCTCCGCCATTCTCCTGCAACTCGTCTTCTTTGGGAAGCGTTTCTAAAAGCGTATCAAGAACGGCCATCAGCCATTTGCAATCTCGCTTATCGGGAGTTTCTTCCAGTAGATCTCGAAGATCTCCCAACAGGATGTATTCCAACGCTACGCAATCCGTTAGCATTTCTTCAATAGCGAATACAGAGTAAGACATCTTTCTTCTCCTTCCTGACCGATGATGCGTTCTATCCTATAATGTTGCTCTCCCGATAAAACAAAAACATACCAACCTCTCCCCGTACATTGTGGATGTTGAAACGCAGTGAGGTAGTTCCAACATCATATCGTCGAATGAGTTCGATAGGGAGCATATTGGAAGTGAATATGAGAAAAATCCACAATCGAGAATTCCAGCGTAGCAAAATTGGATAAACAGGTCTATTTAATTTCCCTGTTTTCGTGTCGGATTTTCGCCGTTTTTTCGATAACTCTATGCCTATTCACCAGTTAAAAAAAGGAAATTCTTGTCGAATGACTCGATCTTCAACCGATGATCGGCTCGATCTACCGTCGGCATCGCTTCGAATGTTGAAATTCCGAGCGAATTTACTCAAGTCGATACGCGCTTTCTTTGACGATGAAGGTCATTTCGAAGTCGAAACGCCCTTAATGTCGCATGATGTTGTCATCGATGCGAATTTAGAACCGATCGAAATCGAAGAAACTCGGATTCAATCCGCTAGCGATTCCGGAGCCTTGTTTCTGCAAACATCGCCAGAATTCGCGATGAAACGAATGTTGGCAGCGGGGGCGGTTGCGATTTACCAAATTACCCACGCATTCCGCGATGAGGAATGGGGAAATTTCCACAACCCGGAATTTTCCATGCTGGAATGGTATCGCATCGGTATCAGCTATTTCGATCAGATGAATTTTGTAGAATTGCTGATAAACAATTTGGTTACGAAATTGGGAGATCGAAAGAACTTCGAGATCTCACAACCGTTTGAGCGTCTCAGATACGACGATGCATTCAAGAAATATGCAGGGACGGGAATTCTTCATCTGGATTGCATCGACCTCAAAGCACTCGCAATGGAACACGATCTTAAACCACCCGAAAGTCTCTCTAACGAAGAACCCGACGATTGGCGAAACTATCTGCTTGCGGAACTTGTAGAACCCAATTTGGGGAAACACATTCCGACGTTTCTTTACGATTATCCTGCCTCGCAAGCGGCTTTGGCGACCGTGAAAAAGGACGAGTTTCCGGTTGCGGAACGATTCGAGTTGTATCGGAACGGTTTGGAAATCTGCAATGGGTATCAGGAGTTGACCGATGTGGAAGAACTTCTGCGTCGTCAAGACGAACAGAATCAACTCCGCGTTCGCCAGGGCAAAAGAGAACTTCCCACCGAGAACTTCCTGTCACAAGCAATGCAACGCGGTTTGCCCGAATGTTCGGGAGTGGCATTGGGAATCGACCGTCTCGCAATGTGGCTCACCGGTGCCCAAACAATCGCCGAAGTTATTGCGTTCCCATTCGACCGGTGTTAGAGACGACTACTTTTTGGTCGAATTTGTCACCTGGTAAGTGCTGCGAGGATTTCCCGTGAAACTTTTTCTGCCAAGATCCGAGAACCTTGTTGCGTGAAGTGGACGTTTTTGGGTCGTTGAATTTCGCTTAGTCGTTTGTTCGCAAAACTGTAAAGGTCGTTCGTGCGGATTTTGTTTTTCTTCATAATCTCTTTCGCGACTCGATTGTAGGCGAGAACATCCTCGTTCAGTCTGTGTGGTTTCACGCCTTGGGGTACAGGGGTTGTGTTGCACCAGATTAAGACGGCTTTGGTTTTTTTGAGGCGAGCGACCAGTTTTTCCAAGTTCTGTCGATATTTCTTCAACGGAACCTGACGTTTCTCTTTGAGGAACTTGAGGTCGTGCAGTCCCCAATTGAAGTGGATCAGATCCCACTTTTTCTTGCCCAGCCATTGATCGATTTGCTTTAAACCTCGAATCGTCGGTCCGCCGTTGGTTCCAATGCGATGCACGTTCGCTTTTTTTGCGAGTAATTTTCGGACCGGTGCCGTGTATCCTATCGAGATCGAATCGCCAATCAGTAACACACGGGGAAGGTGGGGATCATCCTCGACAACAGCAAAAGCCGGATTTCTTTTTCTTTTACGTTTTTTCTTCGTTTTCTTTTGAGCTTCTATTGGGACAGACATCGTAAGAATCAACGAAAGACTGACCAGACATTTCACGAGTTCTTTTTTTCTCATCGGCTCGTTACCTTTCTTTGACTCTCGACGAAGGACACTGCAATTCGCTTTTCCTACTATAATCCGAATTTGAGTAAATGAAAATGCTGGTCAATCGGTTCGAAATCGGATAGAAAACGAACGGACGAATCACGATTTCGCAATTACAAGTCAATTCTATCACGATGAACCCGGAACCACATCAGGAATACCACCGAAGGTTAGCCTCTTGTCGCGAAGTGATCTCGCAACGGCAAAAACGGGATAGACAACTGGCATCGCTCCGTGGGATCGCATTTGCTTTGTTCGTGGCATTCTTACTGTGCTCGTTTTTTACGAATTTTTCTGTCTGGTTTTTGTTCGTTCCTGCGGTGCTCTTCACGAGCCTTGTGATTTGGCATCGTGAAATCGTCGGCAAAATGGAAACCGCAAAGAACGTCGAGCAATACTACGAGAGGTGCATCCGCAGAGTCGAGGATAACTGGCATGGAACAGGAGCAACAGGAGAAAGGTATCGACAACCCAATCATCCATATACACAGGATCTCGATATTTTTGGCGATGGCTCGCTGTTTCAATTGATCTCGACAGCCCGGACACGATTAGGCGAAGACATCGTCGCCGAATGGCTATCTCAACCCGCCGATAAAGACGAACTGGCAAACAGACAAGCCGCAGTGGAAGAATTACGAAACAACCTCGATTTGCGGGAAGAATTGGCTGTGCTCGACGCACAGATCCACGACAACCTCGACCAGAAAAAACTTCTCGCCTGGTCGTTGGAAACGAGCCAGCCTCCCTCGGCCATCGTCAGAATCCTGGCTGTGGTTGGTAGTCTTGCTTGTCTGGTGATGTTCTTCGGTTGGCTGGTCTTCAACTGGCGGATCAGTTTTCTCATGCTGGCGGTTGTGTTTCAAGGAAGTGTCATATTCTCCGTGCGCAAAGAGTTGATGAAGACGCTTAAAACGATCGACACTGCCGATTTCGGTTTGAAGATTCTTTCTCAAGTGCTGGCAGTGTTGGAAAGACAATCCTTCACATCTCTGCATCTTCAGGCAATTCGTGAATCGGTCGAAACAGATAAGCTGCCACCCTCGAAACATATCGTGCGTTTGCACAACCTCGTGCAATACCTGAATAACAGTTTGCAGAATCAGTTCTTCGCTCCTCTGGCATTTGTCCTGGGAATGCACATCCATTTGTTAAACGCCATCGAGAAATGGAAAGAACAAATCGGCTTGCATATTACCGAATGGCTGGATGCCGTCGGCGAGTTCGAAGCGCTTTGCTCTTTTTCGGGTTATGCCTTCGAACACCCTCAAAACCTGTTTGCAAAAATCGTCGAAGGTGGTCCTCTGTTTGAAGGCGAGTCACTCGGACATCCGCTGATCCCAGAGGATCAATGTATCCGAAACGACATTACTCTCGACTGCGAAAATCAGTTGTTGTTGATCTCAGGATCGAACATGTCCGGCAAGAGCACCTTATTGAGAACGGTCGGCTGCAACGTGGTGCTGGCATTGGCGGGAATCCCGGTCTGTGCGAAAAATCTCCAGGTCTCGGAGGTCACACTGGGAACAGCCATGCGGATTAACGATTCCCTACTCGAAGGAAAGTCGTTGTTCTATGCGGTTGTCAGCAGGATGCAATTGATTGTTGAATTATCAGGAAAACAACCGCCTCTGCTCTTCCTCTTCGACGAGATTCTTCAAGGAACGAACTCACACGACCGCCGAATTGGTTCCCAGGGGATCATCAAGAATTTGGTGGAATGCGGAACTGTGGGAATGGTGACCACTCACGACCTCGCTTTAACAGAGATTGTCGATTCCCTGGGAGAACGGGCCACGAACGCACACTTCGAAGATCATCTGGAAGATGGTAAAATGACCTTCGACTACAAATTGCGTCCCGGTGTGGTACAGAAAAGTAACGCGCTGGAACTGATGCGCATGATGGGCTTGAAGGTGTAATTCCCGTCGGTTGACGAGGTTTTCGGGAAAGATATTCAGGAGTCTTCGACAAGTACTCCGAGTATCCATAGAGCGACATTGAAATAAATCACGACTCCGGAGATATCCATGATGGAGGCGATTAACGGATTGGACATGATCGCCGGATCCATACCGAATTTGCGCAGCGTCAAGGGTAACAATGCGCCATACAATGTTCCCAGAATGACGACGATAAGCACTGTCGAGGCCACCACACTGGATTCGAGAGACGTGCGATGGAACCAGTACACTGCTGCTACAAAACCGATCCCCGCAAGGCACAATCCCAGAAAAAGACCGACCTGAATCTCCTTCACGATCATTCCGATGTTCTCCTTGCGTGACATATTGCGCAATGCCATGGCGCGTATGATCAATGTTGCCGATTGCGAACCGGCATTCCCACCACTTGCCAATACCAGTGGGAGAAAGAGAATCATCCAAACGTAATTTTTGGCAGCGGTTGGGTAATGTTTCAGGACGTCAGCGTTCACGAGCGCAACTCCTGCCAGCAACATCAACCAAATTCCTCGTTTCCAGAAGAGTGTTTTCAACGGAGTTTGCAAATAGCTGTCTTCCAAAGGATAAACCGCTCCCATCAGGTGGGCATCTTCCGTCGCTTCTTGCTGAACCACGTCCATCGCATCGTCGTGGGTGACGATTCCCACCAGTTGATTCTGTCGATCGACGACGGGAATGGCCAGAAAATCGAATTTTGCAAGTTCCTGAGCGACAATTTCCTGATCGTCTTCGACACGTACGGAAATCACGTCTTTCGTCATGATTTCGGAAACTGCCGTTTCGCGAGGTGCCAGCACCAATTCTCTCAGCGAAACGAATCCCTGCAATCGACGTCCTTCGTCGATAATATAGACGTAATAAATCGTTTCGCTGTCGGGTGCCTGTTTACGCAGGTGTTCCAGAAGTGCCTCACCCACGGTAATATCGGCGGGAAGCGAGGCGTATTCGGTGGTCATAATGGAACCAGCACTATCTTCAGGATATGAGAGTAGCTTTCTGATATCACTTCGTTCCGCCTGTGCCACCAGAGGCAATAAATTTTCGATCCGGTCTTTTTCGAGACGGCTTAATAAATCGACACGGTCGTCGGGTGCCATTTCTTCAATAAGTTTTGCCAATCGTTTTCGGTCAATCGCATCGATCAATTCGACCTGCCGGGGCAGACTGATGAAGCCGAAGATTTCGCCCTGTCGCTCGACATCGCAGTTGGAAAGCACCTGCCAGATTTGCTTTGCCTCTAATCCTTCCAGAATTTCTGCCGAAACGACGGGATAAAGAGCTTCGCAAAACTCGCGTAAACCTTGCGCGTCGTTCTCGCGAAGCATCATTTGCAGATCGGGAAGTATTAGCTGGTTGTACATCGGGCCGAACCTCCGACAGCATGTCAGGATAAAATCGCGAACGTCGAAAAAATTTTATCGAGAACCGTTTCAAAAAAAACTCCCTTTTCGGATGATTCTCCGAAAAGGGAGATGAAAATTGATGCGTTTCACAAGGTACCGAAAACTCTTACCTTTTGGAGAATTGAAAGCTCTTGCGAGCTTTTTTATATCCGTATTTTTTTCGTTCGACCATGCGACTGTCGCGAGTGAGGTAGCCACCCTCAGATAACGTACTGTGATGATTGGGGTTCATCGCTTCAAGGGCGCGGGCAATTCCCAGAACGACGGCACCGGCCTGACCTGTGCTGCCTCCACCGTTCACTCTTACCCAGACATCGACATTGCCAAGCGACTCGGTGGCACGAAGTGGAGAGAGGATGTTTTCGCGATCTCGAACGATTTTGAAATACTCTTCCAATTCGCGACCGTTGATGGTGAGGTTTCCCTTGCCCGGTTTAATTCGAACTCTCGCGACAGAAGTTTTCCGGCGTCCGGTTCCCATCGCGACACCAAACTTGTCGATCTTGCCGCGAATCTGTGCCGTATAAGAAATCTCCGTCTCCCCGCCTCCCGAACTGGGTGTACCGCTTCCCAAAGTCAGATTGTCCGCGATTGAAGGAACTTCGACCGAAGTTTCCACTTCGGCTGCGGCGGGTTTTTCGGTGACCGGATCTTCAACTTTCGGCTCTTTAACGACAGGTTCTTCAACTTTCGGCTCTTGAATTGCCGGTTCCTCGGCTACTGGTTCCTCAACGGTCGATGCTTCTGCAACCGTTTCCTCAACTTCAGGAGATTCGACAGCGTCCTCGGTCGCTTCCGCTTCCTTTGTCACCTTCTTTTTTGCAGTTTTCTTCGTTGTCTTCTTTGTCGTCTTTTTTGTCGTTTTCTTTTTCGCCATCAATTTTTATCCTGTGAGGATGAGATAGTTCGATTTCGCTTGTCACAATGCAGCCACAATGCAATCGTTCGATTACTCTAACAGGTAATCCGGCATGGGTTGGGGCTGTTGGGCCTGATGGGAATGTTCGGTACCCACATAGAGTTTCAATTTCTTCAACATCGCTCGGCCCAGTTTATTTTTGGGGAGCATTCGCCGAACCGCTTCGTACAGAATGCGTTCAGGATGTTTTTCCCAGACTTCGATCGCTGACTGAATCCTTCGCCCACTGGGATACCCGGTGTAATGTTCGTATTTTTTCTTCAGCATTTTGCTGGAGAAATAGGGATGTTTGGGATGTGCCATTTCACTACCGCTGAACCGCACACGTTCGACATTCAAGACGATCACATAATCTCCACAATCGACGTGGGGAGTATAAGACGGCTTGTGCTTTCCCATCAGAACGGTCGCAATTCTGGTGGCCAGCCTGCCGACGATCTTCGCGTCCGCATCGACGACGAACCACTTCGAGGTCACCGTCTCTTTTTTTTCCATAAAAGTTTTTGTCATCGGAAGACTTTCACTACTCTACCAAACATGATTCGTATGTCTACGTCTGTGTCGTTCCCACGCACTCCGCACGCGGAAACGTCAGAAGTTAGCGATTTTCCTACCGATTTTCAACATCGGGGACAGGAAAAAACCGAGTTCTCGACTGGAAAAATGGATTCTCGACCTGCTGAAAGGGAAATGTCGTGTTGTGTCAATCTTCAGATCAGAGGTTATCAATTCGAGTCGAATTCGAGAATGGAGTTCGGAGTTCGTTTTCCAACCTCCAAACGAGAGTCTGATTACGTATTAGAGATGCGTGTACTCGATGGTCATTCTTCGAGATCGTTTCGACTTTTTTGCAAGAATTTTTTTTATTTGATCTTCTCGGGGAGGAGCAGTAATCTGCGCGTTCGCATTGGAATGATCTGTTCAATATCGCCATTCACGACTACGAAGCCAAATTTGGCCATATCACCCCCGGATGGGATGGACATTTCGTCTGGCTGGTGTCCATTCTTCCCCAAATGGAGCAGGGAAATCTCTATAACAAAGCGGATTTTTCCAAACATTACTACGATCCGGCGAACGATTTCTTACGAGATTCACACGTTAACAGTTACATGTGTCCCAGCGATGCCGTAGCAAGTTACACAACTGGAAAAGCAAGCAATTCCGGGAACTACGGCACAGGGATTC
>Ga0114931_10000122_pt1 | contig 86222 bp, 80 predicted proteins | sample 2SBtaG_FD_89579 | JGI IMG/M metagenome (GOLD analysis project Ga0114931, IMG submission 89579) | Deep subsurface microbial communities from Kolumbo volcano to uncover new lineages of life (NeLLi) - 2SBTROV14_V59a metaG | ecosystem: Environmental > Aquatic > Marine > Volcanic | place: Kolumbo...
AAAACGCTCGCCTCCGTCCCCATTATTAATCCCCCGGCATCGCTGTTCTAATTTTATCCTGCTCTCGTTCATAAAAAGGCATTCACTCGCCGCCCCCAGCCTCTGTCCGCTAATTTTATTCCTGCCCCAGCATCGCTGTGAAACGCTCGCCTCCGTCCCCATCTTGCTAAATTTCTCCCGATGTTATAAAATTCTTATATAATCCGATAGTATGCAATCTTAGTTATATTTTATGGAAGTGAGGTGACAGGCCATGTCAGGACATTCTAAATGGGCAAACATAAAACACAGAAAAGCCTCTGTTGACGCCAAGAGAGGTAAGATTTTCACCAAGCTCATACGCGAGCTTACGGTGGCGGCAAAGCACGGCGGCGGGAATATAGAGTCAAACCCCAGGCTTAGGACTGCGATTAACACCGCCAAGGGTGCTAACATGCCCAACGACACCATAGAACGGGCGGTTAAGCGCGGCACAGGCGAGATCGGCGGAGACGAGTTCCACGAGCTGTCTTATGAAGGCTACGGCCCCGGGGGAAGCGCGGTTTTAGTACGCACTCTTACGGATAACAAGAACAGAACGGTGTCCGATATAAGAAGGATATTCACCAAGCACGGCGGGAACCTTGGCGAGAACGGCTGTGTAGCTTGGATGTTCGATATGAAGGGGCGCATCGCGTTTGAAAAAGACACTGTGGACGAAGAGCAGGTGTTCGATCTGGTGCTCGACGCGGGCGCTGATGACGTTGTCACTGAAGACAGCGAGCTTGTGGTTATAACCTCGCCCGAGGAGTTAGAAACGGTTAAATCGGCCATTGATGAAGCAGGGCTCAAATATGAGACTGCCGAGGTTACGATGATCCCAGAGAATAGCGTTAAGATAGAGGGAAAAGAAGCGGAGCACATGATCCGCCTAATGGAAGCTCTCGAGGAAAGCGATGACGTACAGAACGTTTATTCAAATTTTGATATTCCCGAAGAATTAATCGAGAGCCTGACTTAACTTTTAGATTTATGGGGGCGCTCAGAATGCGTGCTCTGGTTCAGACAGCCCCCGAGAGTATCAGCAAACTACACATAATATGAGGGTAATCGGAATAGACCCCGGCTCAAGGATTTGCGGCTACGGGGTGCTCGAAGTCCGAAACGGAGATATAGCCCATGTGGCTAGCGGGAGCATTTCGCCCAAACCGACCCTGGAATTACCTCTGAAACTAAAGATCATATACGACGGGCTTGTAGAAGTTATAAGCAAACATAAGCCCGAGGCCATTTCCATAGAAGATATATTCTTTGCCAAGAACGCCCGGAGCGCTATCAAGCTTGGTCAGGCGAGGGGGGTTGCGTTACTAGCGGCTTCAGCTTCGGGGATTACCATACACGAATACTCACCGACAAAGGTGAAGCTCGCGCTCACCGGAAGGGGACGTGCGAACAAACTTGAGATGCAGAGGATGCTCACATCGATATTGGGAATAGCCGACTTCGAGAGCCCCGATGCCTCAGACGCCGTTGCCATAGCACTATGCCACATCCACCTTTCTCGCATCGAAAGCAGGCTCGGAGCCGAGTTCGTCAAGCCCAGAAGAAAGAGGAGGCGTTTTACATTAGATGATCTCCCTTCTTAGAGGTAACATCGCCTGGAAAGGGCTAGGAAGCGTCATCATGGACGTACATGGAGTAGGGTACGGGGTTACTGTGCCGCTATCGACGTTTTACCGGCTCCCGGAGCTCGGGAGTGAGGCCAAGCTCATCATTCATACGCATATGAAGGACAGCGGGATCGAGCTCTTTGGCTTTCTGACGGAAGAAGAAAAGGCCGTCTTTAACCTTCTTATCGGAGTATCGGGCGTAGGTCCCAAGCTTGCAATCGGCATACTGTCCAACATCGAACCGGGGGAATTTGCCTCTGCTGTCGCATCAGGCGAGCTTCAGAGGAAGAAAATTCCCGGCATAGGGCCCAAGCTCGCCTCCAGGCTTCAGAATGAGCTAAAGGATAAAGTGCCCAAGCTGAGCATATCTCAAGAGACCAAGAGAGAAGGTACAATCTCGGGGGACGTGATCTCGGCGCTCCTTAACCTGGGCTATAAAAAGAACGAGATAGATGAGCAAATTAAGCAGCTTGAAGAAATCTCCTCAAGAGAAAACGATATAGAAAAAGCGCTCAGAGAGTCGCTTAAGCTCATGAAACGGCTCTCTTAATGCGCCCACCTTTGGTCACATTCCGCAAGAAAACTATTAATCTCCTCAGAGAAGTTATATATTATATGGGGACAGAGGCGAGCGTTTTAGTGCGATGCCGTGGCAGGTATAAAATCAAGAAGACAGAGGCTGGGGGCGGCGAGTGAACGAAGTTTGTGAGCGAGAGCAGTATAAAATTAGAACAGTGATGCCGGTGGGGGCAGACCGGAGGGCGGAGCCCGATCGGGAGGAATAAAATAAGAACCAATCATGAACAAACGAATCATAACCCCAGAGGATCAGGAAGAGGACGCGCTATTCGACGTTAACCTGAGGCCCTCGCGCCTTAAAGACTATCTGGGCCAGGTTAAGGTAAAGGAGAAGGTCGGGATATTCATAGAGGCCGCAAAGCGTAGAAAAGAGGCGCTCGACCACGTGCTCCTGTACGGCCCTCCCGGGTTGGGTAAAACAACCCTAGCACATATAGTAGCAAACGAGCTCGGGGTGAGGATTTACTCCACCTCCGGCCCGGTTATAGAAAGGGTGGGTGATCTTGCCTCTATCCTGACTAACCTTGAAGAGAGGGACGTGCTCTTTATAGACGAGATACACCGCCTCAATAGAATCGTGGAAGAATATCTCTATTCGGCTATGGAGGACTACAAGATAGACATAATGATAGGCGAAGGCCCTACTGCAAAGTCGATGAAAGTGGGGGTAAACCGTTTTACTCTCATCGGGGCTACCACTAGGACCGGGCTTTTGACCTCCCCGCTCCGCTCGAGGTTTGGTGTGGATTTAAGGCTCGACTACTACAATTCGGGCGAGATTGAGGGGATACTGAAACGCTCGGCAAAGATACTCGGAGTAGACACTTCCCTCAAAGGGGTGAGTGAGATTTCCTGCCGCGCCAGGGGCACGCCCAGAGTAGCCAACAGGCTCCTTAAGAGGGTGAGGGACTATGCGGAGGTAAAGGCGGACGGCAATGTCACCGAAGACGTGGCAATCCGGGCGCTCGATATGCTCGAGGTAGATACGCTCGGCCTTGACGGTCTCGACAGGATGATACTCGAAACAATAATAGAAAAATTCAGGGGAGGCCCCGTTGGCATCGATACCCTGTCTGCAGCGGTGAGTGAAGAGAGGGACACTATAGAAGACGTATATGAGCCCTATCTTGTACGCGAAGGGCTATTGGTTAAAACTCCCAGAGGGAGAGAAGTCACCCCACTTGCATACGACCATCTGAATATTGCCCCGCCACACACGCAGAAAGGGCTATTTAGAGAATAATGGGGACAGAGGCGAGCGTTTCACAGCGATGCCGGGGAATTAATAATGCGGACAGAGGCTGGGGGCGGCGAGTGAATATCTTTTATGAACGAGAGCAGGATAAAATTAGAACAGCGATGCCGGTGGGGACAGGCCGGAGCACAAAGTGCGATCGGGAGGAATAAAATAAGAAATGGGGACAGAGGCGAGCGTTTCCGAGCGATGCCGGGGAATTAATTACCGACTAAGAGGCATCTCCCGTATAAACTCGTCCCAGTGCTCTTCGGTAATAAGATTTATCTCCTTTCTCGGGGTTTTATATCCCTCTTCACCGGGGAATAGTTTCGTATAAACCTGGTCCCTCATCTCGAGCCACTTATCGATAGCCGCGTAATTAGGGAACTTAACAACAGTCTTGTATGTCCAGAGGGGGTCGAGCGTGTGCACTCTCTGTGAGTAGAGCTTATATTCCTCTGCGATTATCCCCATTTTCCGCATCTCTTCCCAGAAGGGATATAATTTCTCTCTGTACACCTTAAGGAATTTCTCCGTGTTCTCGGGTTTTACGACGTAAAAACTCTCCTCTATCACTACGTTGTATCTGCCCTCCTCAGAGAAGGTCAGTTGTGGGGACAGAAGATAAAGTGCAATAATAGTTAGTGCGGATATGATTGAGATTCTTGTCATCGCGCGCCTCCTTTTTTTGAGCCAATCTCCTATATTCTCTTAGTACCGGGAGTAATAATAATATATTCTCCACTCAAAATCTAACGGGCGGATTTAAACCGCCGGGGCTTTAATAATCCCATTTGATTTTACATATTATGTATGGAACACTTTAGATCAAAGCTAAGATGTAGCTCATTCGTATCTATATAGTCTCAAGTGTTGAATTTCATAAATGTTCAAATCCTAAATCTATCATATCAGCGGGTAAATTAGCATGACAAACTGGATATCTTTCGTGTTGCAGGCGCAGGCAGAGACCACAGCAGAACAGGTAAAGGTTATGAGCCTTGTCACCCAGGCGGGCCCTGTCGTAAAAGTGGTTCTTCTGATCCTCTTATTCATGTCAGTAGTATGCTGGACCATTATGTTCTCAAAGTACTTCGTACTTAGAAAAGCGACCCGTAGCTCGGACAAGTTCCTCGATCTCTATAACGCAAGCGGGAACTTCGGGAACCTCTACTCCTCAACAAAACATATCGGCGGTCCTATTGCCGAAGTGTTCAGAGCGGGCTACGCGGAGATACTTAAAATCAGGAGGTCAAGCGGCTCCGGACAAAGCCCCCAGGGCGGGGCGGGCACTGATATGATGTCAAATGAGCTCGGTATGATCGAGCTTGTAGAGAGGGCGTTAAACAGATCTATGTCATCAGAAACCTCTAAGCTCGAAAACTCGCTTACTTTTCTGGCCACTACCGGGAGCGCGGCCCCTTTTATAGGACTGTTCGGCACGGTCTGGGGCATTATGACTTCCTTCATCGGGCTTGCGGGCAGTGAAGGTGTACCCACTTTACAGGCTGTGGCGCCCGGCATCGCAGAGGCTCTGATCGCGACTACGATAGGTCTGGCCGCCGCCATACCGGCCGTTATAGCGTACAACTACTTCGTAAGCCGCGTAAAGCGCATAGACGTTGAAATGGAAAACTTTTCATCCGAGTTCTTAAATATCGTGGATAGATACATAAAGAAGGTGTGATAGAGCGATATGGGAATGCAGACTCCGAAATCAGGCGGCCGTACCGTGATGGCCGAGATAAACGTAACGCCCTTTGTCGATGTTATGTTGGTGCTCCTGGTCATATTTATGGTTACGACACCAATTTTGTATCAAGGGGTTGACGTGAAGCTTCCTAAGACCGAGTCCAAGTCCATACCGTCTATTGACCGGGAGAAGAAAGTCGTGGTTACTTTGAACGGAGACGGTGAAATATTTATAGAGAAGAAGAAGTATACGCTCGATGAGCTCAGGATAGAAGTCAGGATGCTTATAGACTCGACAGGGAAAGATATAGAGACCGAAAACGTTTTTCTTAGGGCTGATTCCTCAGTCCCCTACGGCACGGTAGTAGAAGTAATGTCTGAGATCCGAAATGCCGGTGTTACGAATCTCGGGCTTATCACAGAGCCTGTGCCTAAAAATTAGCCAGAGGTAAGCGGTGGAATATGAAAACAAAAGGTAATGATCCTTCCAAGGGCACGTCATTTTGGGGAATGGTTTTTTCAATAGCGCTCCATGCGTCAGTTATAGTCCTCATACTGTTCTGGGGTTTCAGAGGAGCTTCAGAATACAGCGGCTCGAGCGGTCCTATCCAGGTGTCGCTTTCCTCATTAGATACGGGCCAGGGCAATAATGCGCCAGCCAAGAACACTAAGCCTAAAAAAGCCGAACCCACGAAAGCAGAGAAAAAGGCTGCACCTAAGAAAGTTGAGAGCAAAGAGGTAAAAGCTCCGCCCGAGCCTCCTCAGAAAGAAGAGCATACAAAAGAGCCCGAGAAAGAAGAGATAAAGAAAGTAGAAAAAAAAGAGGAGCCCAAGAAGGAGACGAAAAAAGAAGAAAAGCCAAAAGAAGTAGTCAAGAAGGAGCCTGAGAAAAAAGAGGTCATCCCGCTTGAGCCTGAAAAGAAGGAAGAAAAAAAGAAAGAAGAGCCTAAGAAAGAAGAGAAAAAGGCAGCCGAAAAACCAAAACCTACGGAGAAGCCTAAGCCTAAAAAGGAAGAAAAGAAAGTTGCAAAGAAGACCCGAAAGAAAACATTAGACAAAGAGAGAAGCAGAGTGCTTAAGGACATTCAGAGGCAAAAAGTGCTCGAGCAGCTGGGAAGCGGCGAAGAACCTGAGGAGCCGATTGGTGAGGAGCAGAGGCTTGCTATGGCTGACGCCGAAGATGCCGGACTCGATACAACTACGGAATCAAGAGGCCCGACCGGAAGCTCAAACGGCGGCTCGTCCGTAAGCCCTGTTATAATTAACCTATACAGTCAGCAGGTTCATAGAAAAATCAGTCGTAACTGGAGAATTCCCCCGAGTCTGCCCACGGACGGCAGGCTTGAGACCGACGTACTTTTTAAAGTAGGCAAGGACGGTAAAATCTACGACGTCAGGGTAAGCGACTCATCGGGTAATCCGGTGTTTGACGAGTACTGTGTAACCGCAGTCTATAAATCGGCACCGCTTCCGCCCCCGCCTTCAGAGCTTCAGAAAGAGGCTAAGGACAAGGGCGTCATACTCACGTTTAGAAACGAACCCTAATGGATTGGTTTAGAGCCGTGGACGGAGGTATATGAATCTCATACTCATAAGACACGGAGAGACGGAATGGAACCGCATCGGCAGGTGTCAAGGGGTGGCGGATATCGCTCTCAACCAGAACGGAAAAAAACAGATCAAAGAGCTCGCGAGCTCCCTTAAAGCTGAAAGCATTTCGGCGGTTTATTCAAGCGATCTGAAGAGGGCGCTTGAGACTGCGCGAGAGATAGCGTCTCATCATAAACTCACGGTCAATGTAGAAAAAGACTTAAGAGAAATGGACCAAGGGGAGCTTGAGGGGCTCAAGTTTCAAGAAATAAGAGAGAGATACGACCATGTGCTAAAGGAGTGGCGGGAGAGTCCCGAAACTTTAAAGCTTCCAAAGGGTGAGTCACTTACGGAGCTTCAGGAAAGAGCTCTCAGGGTGTTCAATAAAATTCTCGCGAGGCACTCAGGAGAAACCGTCGTAACAGTGAGTCACAACCTCACAATAACCACACTTCTCTGCAAGTTCACAGGGGTTGGTCTCAAGGGATTTCGTAATTTCAATCTCCAGGCCGCTTGCAAAAACCTTATAGTCTGCCGGGAGGACGGAATCGAAATAGAGGTGCTCAACGATGTGTCCCATCTCTCGCCAATGGAATCCCTCCCGGATTTCTAAACTGTTTGCGCAAGACCGGACATCGGGCTTTCTTGTAACCTGCATGAATATGTGGTCTACTTTTTCACTAATAATATGAAAGAAGATATCCAAAAAGTAGTTCTCAAATCAGTTGAAAGCATCGGTAAAACCCTTAACACGCCCGTTTTTCCCCTTGAGGTTGAAGTAGGGATTCCCAAGAGAAAGGAGTTTGGTGACTTTTCCATCAACACCGCGATGGTGCTTGCCAGGAGGACCGGGCAGAACCCGCGTAAGCTGGCCGAGCTAATCATAGAAAACCTGCCGCAGGAGCAGGAGCTATTATTTAAAAAAGTAGAGATTGCGGGTGCAGGTTTTATTAATTTCTTCGTCAGGAAAGAGGCCATAATAAATAAGCTCAGGGAGATCGAAGAGGCGGGCCGTGTATTCGGCGAATCAGGCGCCGGGAATGAAAAAAAAGTACTCGTTGAATTCGTAAGCGCAAACCCGACGGGGTATCTTCACATGGGGCATGCCAGAAACGCTGTTGTCGGAGACGCACTATCGAACATTCTTCAAGCTACAGGGTTCGATGTAACAAGGGAATTCTATGTAAATGACCGCGGACACCAGATGGAGATGCTCGGAGAATCGGTTTATGCCAGATATATGGAGTCTTTAGGTATGGACAGGGAAGTACCAGAAGACGGATACAAGGGCGAGTATGTAGGGGAGATTGCAGCGCTCATTAAATCCGATAAGGGCTACTCGCTTGCGAGAGAGGACACCGAGGCAGAATCTATTCTCTACTGCGGGCAATTTGCCAAGAAGTGGCTTCTTAACCATTTGGAAAGCGACTTAGAGAACGTAGGAATAAAATTTGACGAGTGGTACAGTGAGAGTGAGAATATCCATTCCGCCCAAAAGAGTATTCAGGGGCAGAGCAGGTTAGAGGCTTCACTGGAGTTACTCAGAGAAAAAGACGCTCTTAAGGAAGAAGACGGTGCTTTGTGGTTTAAGGCTACTGAATTCGGGGATACTCAGGACTGGGTGCTCGTTAAATCAGACGGGAATCCTACTTATTTCCTAGCCGATATAGCATATCATTGCCATAAACTGGAAAGGGGATTTGATAGTCTGATAAACGTCTGGGGAGCCGACCACCACGGTCATATAGCCAGGCTCAAAGCGGCTTTGAGGGCGCTCGGGCTCGATGAATCCCAATTAAAGGTAGTGCTGATACAGTTCGTAAGGCTCATGAGACGGGGTGAGGAAGTAGCCATGTCGAAGCGCTCCGGCAGCTATATAACGATGCGCGACGTAGTAACGGAGGTAGGCCCCGACGTGATGCGGTTCTTCTTACTCATGCGGAGCTCCGAGAGCCATCTGGACTTTGACCTCGACCTTGCGAAGAAAGAATCCAGTGAAAACCCGGTCTATTATATTCAATACGCCTATGCCAGAATAAACAGTTTATTTCGTAAGGCAGCCGAATCCAGCATGTCAGCCTCAGACGAATCACTCGACGAGCTTAAAGAGCAAGGGGAGATCGAGCTAATAAAAAAACTACTTCTATACCCAGAAGTCGTAGAGGAAGCGGCAGGCTCTCTCGCCCCTCACAAGATAGCCTACTTCCTCCAGGAGCTGGCCTCGGATTTCCATGTTTACTATAATAAATGCAGGATAGTAGATGAGAACTCGGATCTCAGTCAGGCAAGGCTTTACTTGGTAAGCTGTATGCGTATAGTTCTTGGTAACGGTCTTAGATTACTCGGTATTTCCACTCCTGAAAGGATGTGAGATATGAGTGATAAAAACAGTTATAACAATAAAAATCCTGGCAAAAACCGTATAGTATCGCTGGTTATAGGTTTTCTCATACTATTCGTAGCTACGTTCAGCCTCGGGATAATAGTAGGCAAGGGGTTATCTGAGCGCGGTATTAGCGTTACCGAAAATACAGATACCGTCTCGTCCCGAGCCCGGATTCCCGAAAAGACTGTAGAAACCAAGTACGATGAAGCCCCGGTGCTCAATGAGAGAGTATCTGAGTCTGATGCCGAGCCCAAAGAATTTCCAGAAAAAATTAGTACTGAAGCGCCTGATGATCTTCAGGTGAAGGAGAGCAAAAAAGAAGAGCCGGCAATTGAGATCTCCGGATCTATCAAAACACAGCCGGATAAAAAAGCTGAAAGTGACCGGGAGGAAGGTCTTACAAAAATAAAAAGTACTGTTAAACCCAAGCCCGTCTCTGAAAAGCCGCTCACTACTCGGGAACCTAAAAAGAAAACCAGGAAAGCGGCAATTGAAGAAATTGCAAAAACCGATCAAAATAAAACAGAGAGCAGAGTTAAGTTGCCCCCTATAGACCCAAACGGTAGTTATACGGTACAGATCGGATCGTATATGGATAAGAAAGCGGCGGATTCGGTACTAAACTCTATGAAGAACAAAGGATATCCCGCATACATAAGCACTATGACGGCTTCAGATAAAAAGAAATGGTATAGGGTGAGAATCGGGGCTTTTGAAAGCTCTCATACCGCTAGCGATTATGGAGAGAACCTTAAAATTCTCGAGCCAGAGGTTAAGATAGTGTTTATAACACAAAACAACCGATATGATTAATATAGCCATGTTTACGGGTAGCTACGAATGAAAGCCAAGGGCATGATTGTCTTAATAATAGTCCTAGCCGCCCTGGCTGCACGTGCCGGGGAGCTTGGCATGACTGATAGGTTGAGCGGCACGTATGTTGTAAGTTTCAACACTCAGTATGGGGGCATAAAGGTATTCCTCCCCGATGATCTGGCCGGAGGGGATACCGTGTCCGCATCTATATTCGCCTACCCCGAGGGAACTAATGATAGGGTTAAAGCTAAGAACTCGGGTCTTTTAAACAGTTATAAAATACATACGGATATACAAAGCGCATCTGTTCAAGCCGGGAGAATTACCATAAACATCCCCAGGAACATGTCAGGCAGCAGCTTGAGAGTAACACTCAGGGACGGGAGCAACAGGGAGTTGAGCTATTCTTCGGCTGTGGTAAAACTGCCTGATTCATTTGCCGATAGACCTGAGACACCTACAGCCTTTGATTTCGAAACCCCGCTTATCGGGCAATCCGGGAGACTTGTCGAGATTAAAGGCCCCTTCGACGGGGACTTCGCCACAACCGGGCTTACGGTCGGAGGTAGACCCGCGCATGTAATTTCAGAGTCACCCTGGAAGCTTGTTTTTGAAGCCCCTGTCGGTTTATCCGGCTCGACCGAGATTGTGCTTACTGAAAACGGTGTAGTCGTAAGGAGGCCTTTTACAAGCCTCCGGGTGGTAAAGATCGGAGAAGAATCATCAAGCCCGGTGAGCGGTGTAGTGCCAGAGGGATATCCGGCCCGAGCCTCTGAAGCCGTAACGCCTGCGGAAACCGTGCGCACTACCCATAAAGAAGAAGCTGTGAGTACGGAGGTTAGTGCCCCTGAGACCGGTGTCGAGCAGGAGCTTCCACTTGATAGCGCCGGGGCTCAGGAAGAAATCCTGCAAGAAGAAATACAGCTAAACACCAATACTCAGCCGAGTAACGTCTCGGCTAAAGCTGAAATAGCGCTATTGCTCGATGCGCAGTTAAACGCTACGCTTAAGGGCGCGCCTAATTTAATTAAAGCAGGGGAGATAGATACTGTAGTTCTGAGGGAAGTAGGTGTAATCGAAGAAACGAGAAGCGGTAAGCAATTGAGCGTGAAACCACGTGGAGAAGAAATAACAGAGGAAGATATTTTAGTGGTTGAGAAGAAAGATCCCCCCCTAGCTCAGAAAAAAGATATTCCTGCCGTGCCCCGCAGTAGTAATATAGAAGATTCCTCTTATTCGAGTAGAGAGCTTATCGAGCGCATATATGAGTCTACAAGAGAGGATTGGGATAAGTCACCACCCGCGGCCTCCGGGAAGGCTCCGGCCAACACAGATAAATACGGGGAATCTGTTACGAAAGGAGACTCGACTACAAGCCCGGCTGGTGATTCGTCTTACAGCGACCGCGGGAAATACACGGTTCAGGTCGCCTCGTTCAGGGACCCTGGCGCAGCTAGTACTTTCGCTCGGAAACTCGAGCGTAAAGGCTATAAAGTAAGAGTTACCGAAACTGACGTACCGGGTAAAGGCAGATGGAGCCGTGTAAGCGTAGGGAAATTCCTTACAAAACAACAGGCGAGGGATTACGGGAATAGGCTTAAGAGAGAAGAGCCGGTCGTAAAGTCGGTATTTATTACTCAGATCAATTAGAGTGCTTGTATATGCACAAAAGTTACACTGCTTGCTTGAAAAGGTTAAAGCGTATATTTTTATAACCTTAATTCAGGGAAATTACAGTTTCAGGAAATATTTATAATGAGCCAGCCACAAGAAATTGCTGAAAGGTCAAAAAACAAGAAAGGCCCTGAGTCATCAAAACTCCTGGGGAGCGGGTTAAAAAAATGGTGGCTTCTCCTCATGCTGCCCATAGAAGACTATCTGGTCGGGATCAAAATTCATCCCAATGTGCTTACGATTTCGACTCTGGTAGTTTCCGGAATTACGGGGCTCTTCTATCATTACGGCTTAATATTCATCGCTGGCGTACTAGTTTTAGCCGGTTCTACTTTTGATATATTCGATGGGCGTGTAGCGCGGGCGCAGGAGCTCAGCAGCGAGCACGGAGCGTTCTTCGATTCATGTCTGGACAGGTTCTCAGAAGCTTTTATTTATCTGGGGCTCCTGAGTTTATTCCAGGGCACTATCTATATATATGTAGTGTTTCTAATACTCGTATTTACTACAATGGTCAGTTATACGCGCGCCAGGGCTGGGGGTCTCGGGGTTAAGTGCGAGGTGGGAATCATGCAGAGGACTGAAAGGGTGGTTTACCTGGGAGTGCTGTCCATATTTAATTACCCGGGCAACCTGGTGACGAGCGCCCTTGGGTACCAACCCGAGAATTATCTCCTCAAGCTAGCTCTTTTACTAATGCTTATTTTTTCTTCATACACCGCGGTGCAAAGGATGTTCCATGTAATGCGTGAGCTTAAGAACAGAGAAAAAACTAATAAAGCCGCAACTGATTCAGGCGGGGAGACTGCTATATCGGACGATGCGGGCGGCACATAGCTTATTGATCTTAATCTATGTTTGACAGGGCCGTATTTTGGTATTTCCGCCGGGTCTAGGGTTTTAATAACTGTAACCATAATTTATCGCAACGCTGTTTGCCAGGTTGTAATTTCTTAGGTATAAATTGACGGATTTATTTTCCAAGGGATAGTGTATTCTACCACCCGGTTTTTATATATGCCAAAAAGAACAGACATAAAGACAATACTGCTTGTAGGCTCGGGTCCGATTGTGATCGGGCAGGCCTGCGAGTTTGACTACTCGGGCACACAGGCCTGCAAAGCGCTCAAGGAAGAGGGCTACAGGATCGTGCTTGTGAACAGCAACCCCGCCACTATAATGACGGATCCCACTTTTGCCGACCGCACCTATATAGAACCCCTGGTACCTCAGATTGTGGAAAAAATAATAGAACGCGAGCGGCCGGACGCCTTACTCCCTACTCTCGGCGGCCAGACCGCGCTCAACATAGCTGTGGAGCTGTCCGAGAACGGCGCGCTCGATAAATACGGTGTGGAGCTTATAGGAGCCAAAATGCCTGCGATACGAAAGGCTGAAAATCGGGAGCAGTTTAAAGAGGCAATGCTCAAGATAGGACTTGACGTACCCAAGAGCGGTGTGGCTCACAATATGAGCGAAGCCTGGAGGGTAGTCGGGAATATAGGTTTTCCTATCATTATAAGACCTTCTTTTACTCTGGGAGGCTCGGGTGGAAGCGTTGCATATAACCGGGAGGAGTTTGAGGAGTTCGCAAAATCAGGGCTCGATTCGAGCCCGGTTTCTGAAGTGTTGATCGAAGAGTCGGTGCTCGGGTGGAAGGAGTTTGAGCTCGAAGTGATGAGGGACGTGGCTGATAACGTAGTTATCGTATGTTCGATCGAGAACTTCGACCCTATGGGGGTTCATACGGGGGATAGTATTACGGTTGCTCCCTCTCAGACACTTACCGACAAGGAATATCAAAAAATGCGGGACGCATCGATCGCTATAATCAGAGAGATCGGAGTGGATACGGGCGGATCTAATATACAGTTCGGAATCAACCCTCGAGACGGCCGCATGGTTGTAATAGAAATGAACCCCAGGGTCTCCCGGAGCTCAGCTCTTGCATCTAAAGCCACCGGTTTTCCCATTGCGAAGATCGCTGCAAAGCTTGCCGTAGGCTATACGCTCGATGAGATACCAAACGATATTACTCGTACTACACCGGCCTGCTTTGAGCCTACGATAGATTATGTCGTGGTAAAAGTGCCCAGGTTTACCTTTGAGAAATTTCCTATGACCGACCCCTCTCTGACTACTCAAATGAAATCGGTAGGAGAGGCTATGGCCATCGGGAGGACTTTTAAAGAATCCTTACAAAAAGCCATAAGATCGCTTGAAATAGACTCTTCGGGGTTTGAATCAAAGACTAGTGATATGGGAGTGATAAGAGAGAAGCTGAAGACCCCTAATTCAGAAAGGCTCTGGTACCTGGCGGACGCTTACAGGAACGGTATGGACACTCAGGAGATATACGGTTTAACACAGATAGACCCCTGGTTTCTCTCAAATATAAAGCAGATTGTGGATATGGAAAATGAGCTAAGGCTCTCAGGGGGCAATCCTGACCGAGGGAGGCTTAAAGCAGCCAAAGAGTATGGATTTTCAGATACGAGGGTGTCCGAGCTGATAGGAAAATCAGAGGACGAATTGAGAAATCTCAGGCATGAAAACGATATAGAATCCGTATATAAGATGGTTGATACCTGCGCTTCTGAGTTTGAAGCGCACACCCCGTATTTCTATTCCACATATGAACGGGAGGACGAGGCCCTGCGTACGGATAAAAAGAAGGTTATGATTTTAGGGAGTGGACCCAATAGAATAGGGCAGGGGATAGAGTTTGATTACTGCTGTGTGCACGCTTCCTTTTCACTTAGGGAAGAAGGGTATGAGGCCATTATGGTCAACTGCAACCCCGAGACCGTAAGCACTGATTACGATACCTCCGACAGGCTCTACTTTGAGCCCCTGACGCTTGAGGATACCTTGTCGGTTGTTGAGCGGGAGAAGCCCGAGGGCGTAATAGTACAGCTCGGAGGACAAACTCCTCTAAAGCTCGCGCTTCCTCTTGAGCGAAGGGGCGTGAATATAATCGGTACCTCTCCCGAGAACATCGACTTGGCTGAGGACAGAGAGAGGTTCCGCGATCTGATCCTCAAGCTCGGGTTCAGGCAGCCTGAAAGCGGGATCGCAAGGAGCGGGGGCGAGGCTAAGCGGATTGCTAGAGATATAGGGTATCCGGTAGTCGTGAGACCCTCTTACGTCCTGGGCGGGAGAGCGATGGAAATCGTCTATACCCAAAAGGCGCTTAAGCGCTATATGAATGAAGCCGTAAGCGTGTCCCCGAATCATCCGGTGTTGATAGACAAGTTTCTTAAAGACGCAAAAGAGGTGGATGTGGACGCTATATCGGACGGCGAGACCGTTGTAATAGGCGGAGTGCTTGAGCACATTGAGGAAGCGGGAGTCCACTCGGGGGACAGCGCCATGGTTATGCCGCCCTATTCCATAGATGCCGGGACTCTTCAGGAAATCAAGCGTCAGACCAAGGAGCTTGCCCTTTCACTTACAGTTAAAGGGTTGGTGAATATTCAATTTGCAATAAAAGACAGTGAAGTTTACGTACTTGAGGTAAACCCGAGGGCGAGCAGAACTATACCGTTCGTGAGTAAAGCCATAGGGGTGCCACTAGCTAAGCTCGGAACTAAAATTATGGTTGGGAAAAAATTAACCGAGCTTGGGTTTACAGAAGAAATAGTACCTGATTATATGTGCATTAAAGAGTCTGTTTTCCCGTTTATAAAGTTTACGGGTGTGGATACGATCCTTGGGCCGGAGATGAAGTCCACGGGGGAGGTAATGGGCATAGACACTGAGCTCGGAGGGTCTTTTGCCAAAGCCCAAATGGCTTCCGGCAATGAGCTTCCGCTCTCCGGCGCCGCGTTTATAAGCGTTAAGGACGAGGATAAAGAAAAGGCTTCTCAGGTAGCCAGAAAGCTTTCAGAGCTTGGTTTTAGTATTCTGGCTACGGCCGGGACCGCGTCTTACATGGAAAAGGCCGGTATTAGCTGCAATCTTGTGAAAAAAGTGATTGAAGGAAGACCTCATGTCGTCGATCACTTAAAAAACGGTGAGGTACAGCTTGTAATAAATACTACGTTTGGAGAAGAGGAGATTGCGCAGTCCTATTCCATAAGGAGAACATCCGTTACTCAGGGAGTTCCGTACTTCACAACAATTGCAGGGGCCAAGGTCGCGGCAGGGGCAATCGAAGTCCTGATGAATGCGGGACTTTCCGTAAAAGCTCTTCAGGAATATTATTAATACTGTATAATTATCTACTTGCAGAGTGTGTCTTAAATATGTCGAAAGTAAATCCTAATTCCTTTCCCCCCGGATATTAAAGGAGGAAACTTTATGTCAGCAGAAAGAGTTCCCATAACACCTAACGGACTTAAGAAATTACAAGCTGAGCTACACCAGCTTAAGACGGTAGAGAGACCCGAGGTTATAAAGTTGATTGAATACGCGAGGTCACTCGGGGATCTGTCCGAAAACGCAGAGTATGAAACGGCAAAAGACCGTCAGTCTTTCGTTGAAGGAAGGATACAGGAGCTTGAGAGCAAGATCAGCAGGGCCGAAGTAATTGACCCTCGGGAGCTTACGAATAAAGACAGAGTCACATTCGGCATAAAGGTTACGCTTGAGGACTTGGATACCGGTGAGACTGTAAGTTATCAGCTCGTAGGTGCAGATGAATCGGAGCCAGAGAACGGTCTTATCTCTATTACATCCCCTATCGGCCGCGCCCTGATTGGGAAAGAGGTGGACGACGACGTAGTGGTACTGGCCCCGGGCGGCAAAAGGGAGTTTGTAGTACTCGAGATAAATTGATAGTTATTCCGTAATATTCCCTGAAGTTACTTTTCCTGTCCCCGGATCGTAGGAGTATTCCTCGCCCAGCGGGTGCACGGGGAAGTTGGTGGTAGTATTGTTTTCTATATAGTTTCTGAGATCATTTAAGTCTTGTGGGTATTGGCCGAATACTTTTTTATACCTTCTTGCTTTGGCGTTCAGAAACCTTATGTTTTGATTTAGGTTGCGCTCCGCCAATACACTGTCCTTCACAGCTTCGATTTGAGCTGCAATGATGAACTCTCCTTCAAGAGGGGAGGGCGGTACCGCTTTAATAATCCCGGTATCGGCAATTTCCTGAACTCCTTCCGGGATCTTACCAAAACGCTCTTTATACTCTCTTAAAGCCGTTGTTAAATTGTCTTCGATATCCATGGTTTGGATCTCTTTTAAGTTCCTCAACGCAAAATTTCTTCTACCTTCACTGGGACTGGTTTCATAGATTATCTCCCAAATCTTCCTTGAATTCTTTCTATCCCCGCCCTGTGCGTGCGCGGCAGCTGCCATACCGTCAATAGAGGCCTTTCTCACTCCAGAGACCCCGGGTTTGCTCCCGGCTACTTCGAAAAGCTCTGCGGCTTTCGCGTAATCCTTGGGATACAGATAGTATAGGAATGCTTCTTCCAGAGGGAGTCTGAAATTGTCGGGGTTGTTCTCTCTCCCCTTCTCGAAGACTTTTACTCCTAATTCGAAATTACCCAGACCGTAAGGTGGGGGTTCAGCCAAAAAAGCGCCTCCGAACCTGTATGCGTTTATAAATTTCGGGTCCAGGTCTGCGATAATATTAAAATAATGATAGAGAAGCTCGGGGCTCTGCTCGTCTAAATCCTTTCCCCCGAAGTACTGTAACGCTCTCACCCAATAAATGTCGGCCATTAATTCCTGGTAACCCAGAGACATCTTATCGAGCATAGAGGATGACAAGTTCAGGCTGTCCTCTATATTACTGAACTCGCCGTGCGCTTCGTCTATCTTATTCTGAAAGGGTATGGATGCTACTATTAACGCAAAGATTACGGTAAGCCCTATGATTGGTTTCTTCGTGATTGACATGAGACTCGGCTATTTAAACTCTTTTTTCTCAAAAATAATCATGGAAAGCAAAAGGAGCGCAAGCGTATATATGATTGCGTATGCGGTCGTATAGAAAATCAGCTCTCCGTTTAAGCTGCCGCCGTACACAGCTTCGCCCCTTACGTTAAATTTCTCAAGATTGGGTATTACTGTGTAAGCGACCTCGGCAAATACAGAACTTACAGGGTTCTTTATCTCTTCTGCGAATAGTCTTATATCGCCTGAAAAGCGGCCGATTGCGAAGAGTAAAAACGTAAATAAAACGCTCAGTATAGGGCTTGTAAAGCTTGAGAATATAAGAGCAATGCCGATAATAATTAAAAATTCCAGGTACTGAAAGTAGATGGCGTTAAAAAATTCGCTGAAATGACGACCCCCGTAATAAAACTCTATTAGCCCCTGATACCTGAGTTCCGTATACAGCACTAAGAGGAACAGGATGATTGCCATCCCCACGGTAATTAAAAGGAGTGTAAACGCCAAACCTAAATACTTGCCGAGTATAAATTCATATCGCTTGATCGGCTTTGAGAAAATGTTGTAGACTGTCTTCTTTTCAATCTCTTTATAAACAAGGCCCATACCCAGAAATACGGACAGCATAATTCCGATTATTGAAATTGCAGTAAGCCCCAGGTCTTTTACGATTTTGTTGTACTGCTCGCCCGATATTCCGGCGATGATAAGTGAGCTTAGGATCATCAGGATAGCGAAAATTACCAAGCTGTATAGGACTCTATCCCTTATGGCCTCGATGAATGTGTTGTGCGCTACGCTGATTATCCTATTCATTCTTGTTAGCCTCTTCAACAAAAAGCCCTTCAAGCGATTTTCTCATAGGATGTAGTGAGACAATCTCCACTGAGGTTTTCATAATAGCTTCAAAAACCCTAGCCTTTATATCTTCATCAAATTTTAGCACCAGATACCCGGCCCTTTCCTCAAGCTCCACGCTCAGGTCCTTTACGTGCTCTCTCACATTTTCCCTCGATCCTTCGAGGAACAGCACATAATCCGTGTGAATCTCGTTCAGAAGCTCACCGATAGTCCCTGTCCTAACTACCCTTCCGCTCATTATCAGCGCTACCCTATCGCAGAGCGCTTCTACGTCCGATAGCATATGTGAGCTAAGAAGTATTGTTTTCCCTTTCGCTTTCTCCTCTAGTATTAAATCTTTAATCTCTCTTCTCCCTATAGGGTCAAGACCGCTCATAGGCTCGTCCAGGATAATAAAATCCGGGTCGTTTATGAGCGCCTGAGCTATTCCGATCCTCTGAAGCATGCCCTTTGAATACTTTCTGAGCTGTACTTTACGGGCGTGGCCCATATTTACCTTAGACAGCAGCACTTCGATTTTATCTTTTAGCGCTATAGCTCTTATTCCCTGAAGCTCTCCCATATACCGAAGCAGCTCTTCTCCGGTTAAATAGTCATAGAAGTAGGGGTTTTCCGGTAAATACCCTATCCGGCTTTTGATAGCGACGTTACCGTTTGTCTCTCCCATCAGGCTCACAGTACCCCCTGACTTCCGGGCAAATCCCAGGATGCATTTAAAAGTAGTTGTTTTACCCGCGCCGTTCGGGCCGATAAAGCCGAATATCTCACCGTTTTCTACCGAAAAGGATACGCCCCTGAGAACCGCGGCTCTTTTCCCGAGGAACCCTGTCTTAAAGTGTTTCGTTAGATTATTGACCTGAAGCATCGTTGTAAAATATGATCGAGGTATATAGAGAATTAAAGTTGCTATTCTATATCTATTGTTGAATTATAATGCTGAGTTTACTATTAGTAAATACCGGATATTACGTCTGAATCTCAAAATTCAATCACAAGCTCTGCTATTTCTTTCTGCTTCAAACTGACCTCTATCGCCCTTGGACAGAGTGCTGGTGGAACACCTAATAACCTTATCGACAAAGATAGAATAATCCCTTCTGCCGGTAACACCCGAAGATCTCACTGAAGCCTCCCATCCGAAATCCCCCGTTAAAGAAGAAGGGTCCGTATCGGCTTCGCTGCTCCAGCCCAGACAGTACCCGGCTTTGGGGTCTATACAATCGGCGGTATTAGCGGTGTTCCCGTCGTTTACTACAGCTCCCTCAAAGCTGGAATCAATAAGAGCCTCTTCACTGTCGAAAGCCGTGCCCGGTTGGCGGAGAGACCCCGCGTCGCCGTCAAAACCTATACGGTTTGTGAAATCTCTGAACCCGTCGTCATCTAAGTCCTGTATGAAATACTGGTATTCGGCGTCCCTAAGAGTCTGAAGCGCTTTTTTGGCGCTAGCTTCATTAGAGGACATTCTGGCCTTTAACAGATTAGGGATGGCGATCGCTAGTAGTATAGCTATTATCGCGGTTACCGTAAGTAGCTCGACCAGCGTCATACCTGTTACATATGTATTATGATTTTCATTGCTAAATGCCAGCATGTAAATTTACCAACGTCCTTATTTAGCTTTTTGTTGCTTTCAATATATTGATGGCCGGAAACACTAAACAATCAAATAATAATTACTTCAAATCATCTGATAAGTAATTTGATCTTGCTCACAAATAAAATAGGGCAGAAGAGCTTACTGATTTTTGCTTCTCCTGCCCTATTATCTCTGAATTCATAATTCACAACCAGAGTTAATTACGTTATTTATCTTAATGTGTTTATGTTTAGTCGCAAGCCGGTGTAGTGCGATCTGCATTGAAAGTGCCTGCGGCACCTGAGGCAGCTGCGCCTGTAACTGTGCACCTTATTACTCCGTCCGCGTATACTGCAAAGTCTTTTCTTCCGGTTTTACGGAACGATGTCATAGAGGTTTCCCATCCGAAATCGTCCATATTATCGGCGGCTGTGGGCAGGGTGGAGTCATCAGAATATTTGAGACAATACCCGGCTTTTGAGTCAACGCAGACCGCTGTACCCGAAGCCCCGGCGTCAGCGCCAACAAAGCTGCTGTCTACCAAAGCGTCGATCTCTTGACCCGTACCCTCAGGATTTCTGAGTGTTGCTATGTTCCCGGTATAGTTCCTCTCGCCGTCGTCATTCAGGTCCTGTTCGAAGTACTCGGCCTCGGCGTCCCTAAGAGTCTGCATAGCTTTTCTCGCGCTTGCTTCGTTTGCGGAAATTCTAGCCTTAATAATGTTAGGGATAGCGATTGCGAGCAGGATACCGATGATCGCCGCTACAACCAAAAGCTCGATAAGGGTAAAACCTTTCTCGCCTTTTTTCTTGCTCAGTATATTTCTTAACATATCTACTACCTCCTAAAAGATTTTGAGTTTGAATTCATAATTTGCAAATCACGTGCCAAATCCAGTGTATCTCAGAGCTTGGTCTTTATAACTACCTGTTATAGTTTAAGATATTGAATATTTTACAAAGTTTCGGCAATATATAGTGTTTCTGAATACCCATAAAAGGCCACATTTCACCTGACATCTTTTGCTCAAAATTGTCAGGAGTGACAATATTTGTACTAAAAATTTTGCTTTCCGTGTGATTGTGTTAGCGGAATATTAAGATTTAATATTTATCAAGTAGAAGAAGTATGCTATTTTATACTACTTGTCTTTGAAGGAGGAGCACGAAATTATGATAGACAGAAATTACCGCTCATTTTATATTCTCGTTCCGGTTATTTTTGCGACATTTTTGTTCACAGGCTGCGGAGGCGTGAAGACGACTTCTTACTTCAGGCCTCCTAAGGTGAAGCTCGGTACTTTCCAGGCCGTGCAGTTCGATAAATTTGAGACTGAAGTAGTCGATTTTCCCGAGCAGGCGCTTTCCCGGGTGCCTGCGGAGTCTGCAGCGCTGTTGGCAACAAAGGACAAATTCAAGGAAGTGGAGTTTGGTACAATTGAAAATATTCCTGCAGAGGATACTATAGTGGTTTTAGGCGAGGTAAGTGAATACAGGCCAAGCTCCGAAATTTCTTCTGAGGGTGGGGGTCTTAAATTCGGCGAGGTATCTGTGACAGTAAAATTAGCCTTGGTTAATAAGGCAACCGGGGATGAGATATCGACAGGCGAGGTCAATGGGTTTAGCTCTATGGGGTTTATAGCAAAGGACATATACAAGGGTATGGCTCAGGAGATAGTTAAGTATATACTCGAAGGGTATTGAAGCCGGATAAAATATTTACAGGGACGATACTTTACAAGGAGGGCGTTATGAAGCGTTTTATATTAAGTTTGGTTTTAGTTTCATTAACATTTGGTGCAACGGGGCTTGACGGCAAATCTGCAATTGCTCAAGACGCAGCCGGTGCAGCCGGGCTGTATAAGCAGGGAAAGGCTGAATTTATGAAATTTACTCCCGAGGGATTTCAGCAGGCTATTGCTATTTATAATAAAGCCATCGGAGTAGATGCGAATTATGCTCCGGCATATGCCGGGCTTGCAGAAGTTTATTCCTTTATGGGTTTTTACAGATACCTGGTAAAAGACGATTATGAGAAATACTATAATGATTCATATACAAATATGGAAAAGGCTCTTAAGCTCGGCCCCGATCTTGAGTCCACTCAGGTTGCTCTTGCATATAGCTATTACCATTTGAGCCGCGAAAAAGAGGCGATCGCGGCGGCCAGGGGTGTTCTTGCCAAGGATCCGAATAATGCAGAGGCTTATTACATACTCTGGGCTGCAGGCGGCAGAAATCCCAACGCCCCTGAAATCAGAAAGGCAATCGAGCTCAATCCCAAATACGTTCCTGCCTACATAGGCTTGGGAGATGCGTATTATCAAAAGCGGCGCTCTTTCAATCAGGCTGCGGCACAGTATCAAAAGGCTGTTGAGCTTGCACCCTCTGCCCAGCTCCACAACTATCTGGGCACGGCTCTGAACTATCAGGGTTATTTCCCCCAAGCTGTAAAACAGTTTCAAAAGGCAATTGATCTCAACCCTAAATACGCCCCGGCTTACATGAACCTCGGAATCACCTATTACTACATGAAACGATTCCAGGACGCTGTTTCGAGCGAGAGTAAGTCCATATCACTTAACCCCAATAACCCCGAGGCTTACTTCTTCTTGGCTCAGGGATACGAGAGGCAGAACAAAAGACCTGAAGCGATCAGTAACTACAAAAAGTTTGTCCAAATCACACTTGGGCAGGACAGATATAAAGGTTATTCGGATACTGCCAGGCAAAGGATTGCAGCACTGGGGGGAGGATAGAGTCTCACATAATCTAATTGGATAACAGTGGGGATAGACACTCCGGGTGAATATGGAAAAAGTTATCAGCCAGTCTGAATCGATTGATCTGTCTTTTGCAATGGAGGCTAGCTCAAGCCTTTGGAATCTCATATTCGAAGGTTTCGACCAGGAAGTTGTTCTTGTATCCAAGTTTATGGGTAACGATCTGGAGGCGGTAAGTAAACTCTATAAATTCGCCGATATACTGTCCAAAAGATATAAAGACTGCAGGGTAGAGGCTAAAGACAGGGGCATAGTAATAAGGAAGCTTCTTCCCGAAAACGATTTATCGTTGGTGCATCAGTGGACCGAGCTGATGCAGAGTATGAGGAGGGAAATATCTGAATTCAGCGCTAAATAACGGATATATCACCCGAGATCACCTTGGTTATTTCCCCGTTCTCTCTTTTAACCAATAGGTAGCCGTTATCGTCTATTCCTTGGGCTATTCCATGAAATGCTTCCTGAGCTTCAATACTTACCCTTACCTTCTCGTTTAGACCGCCCCATCTCTTTGTCCATTCCTTCAAAATAGCACTTTTCCCGCGTATTTTCATTATTCTGTACCACTGCTCAAGCTCATAAAGTAAGTCGGCAGCGAGCTTTGCCCGGTCCACTTCTCTTCCGAGATTCTCACTGACCGAAGTCACATGCCGGCTAAAATCGTTCATTTCTCTGTTAATAAATGCTCTGGACATATTTACGTTCACCCCTATACCCACTACTACGAAATCGGCCCTGTCACCTATAGGATTCATCTCCGTTAGTACGCCGGCTATTTTTTTCTTGCCGATCAGGATATCGTTCGGCCATTTAATAGTCCCGTCTTGGATGCCGGTTTTTTTTAAACACTCATATAGAGCTATCGATGCAACCAGGGTTAAGATCGTAGATTCAGAGGCTCCTACCCCAGGTCTCAAGAGCACGGATAAATATAGATTATGGCCGCCGGGCGATACCCAGGTTCTGCCCAGTCTGCCCTTTCCCCGTGTTTGCGCATCCGCAATAACAGTCGTTCCTTCTGAAGCGCCTTTTAACGCGAGCTCGAAAAGAGCCGTGTTCGTCGATTCAATCTCGTCAAAATAATGTATGACTTTCCCCAAGTTTTCTGTCTTGAGTAGTCCGTTTATCTTCCGTATCACAGATGAGCGCATGTTTTCTCCTAGAGCATTTATAAGTCTATTCTAACTGCTTAATAGCTTTAGTTTAATTGAGTATATGCACCTCATTAGACAATGCAATAAATCTTAGGTGGTAATTTGATTATAGATGCTTATAATTATTTTACAGATTCGTAGGGCTACAGCGTATGTCGAAAAGAACTTTCAAACCACTTGAAGGCCGTATATAGGAAACCGTGAAACAACTGCTGGTAATAACGCTATTAATATTTACTTTAGGCTTTAGAACTGTCGCGGCAGAAACAGATGGTGTAAAATCCTACAATAATAAATCTGATGAAGTGCTCCTAGTAAATATTCAAGAGGTCATCTCAAAACCCAAATTATATAACGGTAAGAAGGTGGCGCTTGGGGGTGTTGTAAAGGCGGTAAAATTCACTACCTCGATGAAAGGTGAGCCGTTTACGGTTTTTAATTTGCAAGACTCAGACGGGAACAAAATCGGTGTTTACTATGAGGATCAGCATCTGTCAATAAGCAAAGGCGACAGAGTCATAATTATGGGAAAATTCAGGAAAGAAAAAAGGTATCTTCTCTACAAGATAAAAAATGTAATCAAGGCGAAAACGGTCGACATTGTAAAAAAGAGCCCATAGTTAATAAATAGCCGATTTATTAGCAGCCCCGTTATTTTTGACGGCTGATAAATTCTCCTTTTAAATTAGGCAATACTAAATATAATATCTTTTTATGACCCTTTCGAGACACGGGCTGCTTAGAATTCTCGTTATTACTGCCGTGTTAATACTTACGGCGTTAATATCCCTAAACATTATCTTAGACCGGAAGCTCGGGGGGGAAGCGCCCGGTTATATTAAGAAATTATCTCAAGAGAGCGGGTACTTAATAGAGTTAAAAGACATAGGTATTGATCCCCTCTTTAACCTTAGATTGAGCGGGCTTACGATCACGGATCCTTCACTCAACGGGGCTAAGGTCGCGGATATAAAGAATATTACAGTAGACCCCGGTATCATTTTATCTCTCCTAGAGCAGAGATTAATTATAGATGAAGTTCTGGTTCAGAACCCGAACTTCTGGGCCACTAAGGACAATATACAAAATCTCATACCGCTGATCAATAAAAGCGACAAAGAGGGTAAAGGCAACCCTTCTCAGCTCGAAATTCAAAAAATAAAACTCACGGACGCCTATTACCATATAAGCCCCGAATTCGGGCTGAGCTCAAAAGCGGCAACTGTCGGAATAGACACGGATACAGGTAAAGAATCAAGCGACATCACAATGACCAGAGATTTAACAGTTTTAGGGAGCAGACTTGATATTAAAGGTGCTGTGCACACACGAGGTGATATAACTTCAGGAGTTCTGGACATAAATACCGGAGGGGTAGCGCCCGCTGCTATAAAGCTCTTGAATAACACCTCAGGCTCCCTTCAAGCCGGCGCGCGCATTAATTTTGAACTATCTGACATATTCCACGCTTTCGGTACGCTGGATATCAAGCCCGAGAAAACCAAAGCGGCCTCGGCCGCATCTACGCTTAGTATCGAATACGATATGAGCTATGACCCCTCCGTAAAAACCGCCGTCCTGGACAAGCTCGATATGAACATCAACGGACTAATGGGGGGTAGCTTCACTGGGAGCGCGGATATAAAAGAAGGCGATGTGATTTTTAATATTAACGGTTCCGCCGAAGTCCGGGACTTGGGCATGCTTAAGAAATGGGTGCCGGTTCTGGATGATGATGAGATCGCAGGAAGCGTCCGGGCCACGGATATAAAAATCAGCGGTTCCGGTCAAAAAAGGGAATTCACTCTAAGAGGCGACGTTGTCCTCCGTGATCTCAGCTATAAAAGGACTCAGAATGAGCTCGGGGTTACAGGGCTCAACTGCGGTTTGAAAATTAACCAGACTCTGGGCGTCGGGGGGGGCTTCCCTATTATATCGACCGGAAATTGCACGGCAGATAAATTCAACTGGATAAAGACAGGTGAAATAAGAGACATTACATCTGATGTTAAAATCGCTGCTACCAGAAACTTTCGTGAGACAAATCTCTCTCTCTCCGGGCTTAAGGGGAGCTTCATGGACGGGCGGCTCGCGGGATCAATCGGTTTTGACTTAATTGAGGGAACTTTGAAACTCACGGGACTGCTCACCGTACAGGGTTTAAACCTTAAAGAGATCCCGAAAAGCGCCGTTCCCGTCGATATAGAGGGTACGGCAGAGACAGTCTCGGCTGAGTTCAGCGGCGGCTCGGGTGTATACAATGCGGCTATATCATTTACGGCCAAGGACTTTCTCCTGAGCTTGAGTACAGGAAGTGCGTTCAGAGTGTCTAAAGCACAGACTCAACAAGACCTAGAGGTTAAATTTGTATCCGGCGAAGGGACTGAGAATCCCGACGGTGGCGGTAAGGACACTATTACGATTAAAAACAAAGGGCTCCGGTATGAGGCTCTCTCGTTCGGAGAGTATCTGGTAAAAAAGGGTCAGGTAAAAGATGTAGCATTTTTATTGACTCTCGGAAGTGGTTGGACTCTTAATATGGCTTCTACCGGCAGAGACTTTGAGGTTCTGGGTAAGGATATATCCCTATCACGCTTCGACGAGCGTCTCAGTATAAAAAAAAGCGGAAGAGAAGGGTTTTCGGGTCACGTCACAGGCGAGGGGGGTAAGTTTAAAGCCATAGAATTCCCGAGTCTTGCGTGGGATTACAAATACCTCGGTAACTTCGTTGAGCTCAGCGGTCTTAAAGCCGATATCGGCGCAATAGGGCGGTTCGAAACGGATAACTTGACGCTCCGTATGGGAGAGCGGGGCGGCTATCCGTTCCTGTCGAAATTTAAGGACAGTATTTTCACAGCTCTTGATGGAAAGGTAAGTTCAGAAACTATCTCGGGTGACTTTAAGATGAACGATCCGAATTTAGACGTTATTGACTGGGAAGGCAATATACGGGTCGGTAAGCTCGAAGTTTTATCTCAGCCGGTCGAAAACATTAAGATTCTAGTGACGCCTAATGAAAGTGGTTTGGTCCTGGACAATATTTCAGGTGAGTTTTTAGGCGGGGCTCTCACCGGGAAGATCGATGTCGATACGACCACTCCCCGGACCAAGATAGTCTCCGATATCAAGCTCAGCGGGGCTTCTCTGTCCACACGTGGTATGGCCGCGAATATCGCTAAGGTTGATTTTAATTTTTCCGGACTTCTGCCTCAAAACTCTCTACCCGAAGGCAGCGGTAAACTTACGGTTCACGGGCTAAGCCTGACTAATTATGGTAAGAGCTATACGTATAGAGGTGAGGTCAGCGGAAAGACAGAGGGTGAAACCTTATTCATAGAAAAGGGATTTATAGTGGGTAAAGACTCAACAGAGCTCAGGTTTACGGGAAAGATGATGGATTCACTTAATGAAAACAGGCAGCTTCAGCTCAGTATGCCCGGTATGTCCATACCTGTTGTAATGAGAATTTTGCTACCCCTCTTACCACAGTCCTTAGCTCAGGCCGAGACCGGGGGGCAAGCCGATTTAGAGCTTATTTTTTATAACCTTTTCTACCCCAACCAGAGATGGAGCGGCAAACTTGGAGTGCTGCGCGGTGCTTACTCTGGAACGCTCTCTCAAGCCGCACTCAATATAAAAGAGGTCTACGGCGTTATTACGCTTAAAGACGATGCAGAGTCCGAGAACCCTATGAGTTCTTTTATGGGCGATAATCTGAAACTAAGCAAGTCCATATATCAAAAGTTCCTTAGCTCCATAAAGGATTTTCACACATCTGAAGATTCGGACTATTTAAAGATAGGGGAGCTTCAGTACGGAATAATAAAAATCGAGGATATTGACTGCCAGCTCGAAGTCGATAGGCATGAGGTGAATTTAACAAAACTCACATCCAAGGTTTATAGAGGGGGTTTGTACGGCGCGGGTGTCTACTCGTTTGAGGGGGCGGGTGATTTCAATATCTCTTTTTTGTTCGATGAGATTAGTCTCGAGGCAATATCCAAGAGTATTTCGTCTGAAAAAGACTATATTACAGGGAGAGTAAACGGTCTTGCCTGGATTACGGGGGAGGGTGGCGATTTAAACACAATAGACGGTCCGTTTAAGTTCTGGGCGGTAAAATCCGGAAAGGAGCGGAGAAAAGTCGGCGAGGCTCTTCTGGATAAGCTCGGTGCTAGAGAGAGGCTAATACTGGGTACTTCCAGGGGTTATGATAACGGGGAGATTTCTGGTTATATTAATGACGGAGTAATTACGTTTAAAGTCTTTAATATTTCAAACTCCGTATTGGGGTTCAAGAACCTGAATATACAGGCCGATCCCAGACAGAACTCGATATCTATAAATCATTTAATTTCTGTAATCAGGGAATTGGCCAGAAGGGCTCTGACAGGAGGGCCCACAATAGAAACGAATTAAAGGAGGCTAATAAATGACAATACCGAATTTTAGAGGGCTTTACTTTTTACCGCTTTCATTATGCTTTTATCTTGTATCGTGTGCGACTATAACAGTTAATGTATATTTCCCGGCCGAAGAAGTAAGGGACGCTTACTCAAGTCTTGAGGAAGAATTCCTGCTCGAAGACGGGAGTGAAGAGGGTACTGAGCCTTCGGACAGTGGTGTTGTCAAGCCTACTCCGGCGCCTGAGAGCAGCATCAAATACAAGGAAACCCCTACACTTAAATCAGAGACTAAGGTTATTGTGTTGAGAAAGGAAGTGACCCTAGATTTTGGTGATTACGCATGGGCGCAGGGGAATATCTCAGGACAAATTACACAGAAAATACGCGGTATGCCCGAGGTTATAAATGCGTATAAGGGTAGAGCAAGACGAAAGAACGTTGTTAATGCCATGCTCAAAGACGGATTGGTGAGAGAGGGCAGCCAGGGGCTCCTTGTTAAAGCGGCTAACCTTACATCCTCGCAGCAAAAGACTTTTAGTGCTGAGAATGCCGACCGGAAGATTATAATAAGAGGCATGGCGAAGGCCATAGTGGAAATCAACAATCTAGAGCCGACTCCTGAGAATGTTGATAAAGTACTCCCTGAAGCGGGAAGACAGTTCGCAAGCGTCAGAAAGAGCGAGAGGTAGCTTTATCTGAAGAAACGCCGGTTTGAGAACGGTTTCAGATTATATATTCTAATTGCTCCGGAACTTTTTAACTATCAAGGGTATCCTTCTTAATATAGGAGGGTACCCGCTGGGTTTATTTTTTTATCTGCGAAGCACTAACATTTGTCTAACATTCTGTTTGATAAATTCAGTCTTTACTTTCTATAGATAATTACTTATGCTGGATAGGTAAGAGGGTGTTTGTACTAACGAGTAGGAGGATAACAGTGATATATAAAAGTACGGTTCTTTGTATATTCGTCACGGTTCTTTACTTTTTTACCATTTCAGGTTGCAACAGCGGGAGCGGGAGCGGGAATATAGTAATTAACGGCTCTATTACGAACTTTGGTCAATTCGGCACTTTTACCGTTACGGTTTCAGAAGCTAACTCGAGGCTCGATAGGACTAATACTGACGGGAGCGGGAATTTTACACTCAGGTTCAGGTCTTTTACCGGAAACGTAACCATAAGGTTTGAATCGAGCACATTCGATGCAGAGCGGGCAGGCATAAAAGTTACCCAAGACAGTACCGTCGTAATGAACTTTACTCTACAGCAGAGCCCTACGCTCATTATTATAAACAGCTGGCAGGTTTTTCAGGACCCGTTTTTTATAAGGAGCGACTCCGAGTTTAATCTTGTCGAGACCCTTATCGATTTCATTATGGATGGGAACGGCGGGGACTGTATAATTTCTACCGGAACGAGCAGTGCTACTATCCGTGTGAAGAGCATAGATATAACCGGCTGCCGTGAGGGTGTGCGCACTCAGGACTCCGGCTCTGTCGTCTTAGAGGCCGATGAGGGCATTACGTTAAGAGGGAATAGAGACGCGGTCATAACTTTAAACGAATCCTTTGTCTCCATAGGCGAGTCCTCGAATCCGGTAAACAACAGCGTGCTAATTGAGTCTTCGAATCAGTTCGGTATTAATGCAGCGGGGAATTCCACTGTAATCATTGACCCTCAGAATAACAACTGTACGATAAGCGGCGGACGAAAGGCGGTCAACATTAGCGGGACCGCGTCTGTGGATACCGCAGGGTGTACGCTATCTGATGGATAATTGATAAATCAGCAAGCTTCCAAAGAGCATTTCAATTACAAATAACCCGATCCATATCCCGAAATTTAAACTCCGGCTGTATAAACATTTTCTCTCTGAATGCTATAATCTCCTAATACTTTATAAGCCAAAGAACCTTGGAGGGAACAAATGAATAAGGATCATCAGTCGTCCGGTTTCATGCGCTTGATGTTAAGATCTACAAAATATAAAATGTTTAATTTCATGGTCTCCCTTGTGTTACTGCTTATACTCTCCGCTGTTCTCCAAGGGGTTAAGTACGGATACTTGGTTATAAATACTATCAGCACCACTGTATTTATCGCGGGAGTATACGCGGTGGGTCGGAAAAAAAAGACGTTAATAATTGCCGCTATTTTAGGCTTACCCTGGTTTTTATCTGAGTGGGCTTTCACGACATCCCCTCAGTCACTGTTCACAAGCATACTGTTCTGTCTTTTCATAACGGTTACCATTTTCAATCATATTCTGAAGTCTAAGGATATTACCGCCGATACCCTATATGCAGCTGTATGTGTTTACTTACTGCTCGGTATCCTTTGGGTGTCAATTTACGGCAGTATCGAATATCTGTCTCCCGGAGCGGTATTCGTATCCGACAGTTTGGGAAATTCCGGCAATATAAGCACGAATGAGCTTATTTACTACAGCTATACGACACTGAGCACGCTCGGATACGGGGATATAACTTCAACCACACCTCTGACCAGGATTATCTCGGTGCTCGAAGCTTTGGCAGGGCAGCTCTTTATCGCCTTTCTGGTAGCAAGACTGGTCAGTATATATACTGCAAAAGCCCTACAGAAGAGTTAGGCCCGAAGGTGTTTTATTTCTCTAAGCCCTGAGTTCTTTTTCCTTACCCTCAGAGAATTGCCCCCCACAATCTTTCTTACCCTGTTTTTCGCAGTAGCTCTTAGCTACGAAAACTCGGCAGTACTCTCAAGCTCGCCTAGGGATTCCAGTCCTTTGGGGAAGTCCTCTATTCTGTTCCGGTCCATATTGCTCTCTCCCATAATCTCTATCAGGTGATCGGCATAGGTGTATTCTCCCCGACCCCAATATATATAGTATTTGCCAATTACGATTACTCTGGGTTCAATATTCTCTATGAGCAAACGTAAGATTGTGCTGATTCCGGGTGACGGAATAGGGCCTAACATCACGGCAGCAGTCAAAAAGGTCGTCGGAGCTTCAGGTGCCGAGATTGACTGGGTTGAAAGGAGCGCTGGTCTAAGCGCTCTCAGAGAAGGTGAGGATGTTCTCCCTGAGAAGACAATCGACGCTATAAAAGAGCACAAGGTTGCGTTAAAAGGCCCCTGCACAACCCCGATAGGGGAAGGTTTTACCTCTGTTAACGTGCAGCTGCGTAAAGTGCTCGACCTTTACGCGGCTGTAAGGCCGGTGAGGAATCTTAGCGGAGTAAATACGCGTTTTTCAGGCGTGGACCTCACGGTAATCCGTGAGAACACGGAGGGGCTTTACAGCGGAGTTGAAAACACGGTTTCTCCCGGAGTCGTAATGAGTATGAAGGTCGCGACAGAGAAAGCCTGTTATAGGATTTCCAAATGGGCTTTTGAGTATGCGAGAAACCGGGGACGTAAAAAAGTCACGGTCTTTCACAAGGCCAATATAATGAAGCTCACGGACGGGCTGTTTATAGCCAAATCCCGCGAGGTTAGCGGAGACTATAAAGATATCGAATATGAGGAAATCATCATCGACGCAGGCTGTATGAAGCTTGTTCAGGACCCGGGCTATTTCGATGTGCTCCTGCTTGAGAACCTTTACGGGGATCTCATCAGCGACCTCTCGGCTGGGCTCGTAGGTGGGCTCGGCGTGGTGCCCGGGGCCAATATCGGCGAGAGGGAGGCTGTGTTTGAAGCCGTTCACGGCTCGGCCCCCGACATAGCTGGCAGGAATATCGCGAACCCCTTGGCACTGCTCATGTCGGCAGTCATGATGCTTAACCACCTCGCGGACACTGAGGGGAGTGAGGACTTCCGGGCCTCCTCAGAGAGGATAAAGCGGGCTTATAATAAGGCTCTTGAGGAAGGAATGACCACGCGTGACCTCGGAGGAACTCAGGGCACGCAGGAGTTCGCCGGTGTTATTGTCAGGAACATGGATACTTTATAGAATCAAGTAGTACGGATACAATCGAAGTCTATACTTTTAGTGTAAATGAAGGGTATATTGACAATTATGTGTAATTCCCATATTTGAAGTGCTGCTAAAAAATGTGTCCTTTTTAATTAATAGTACTAAATACGGGATTACGTATAAAGGACCGAGGCGGAAGGGAAATTCCGAAGAATCGCGATAGAGAGTTTTTGGAAAAGTGAGCTTGGTTTCTTATTAATATAGCGTTTGTTGACATATAATACTTATCTTGTGTTTTTTGTTTTATCTCAGGTTCTTTTTCATTACCCTAAGGAAATTGCCGCTCATAATTTTTCTTACCCTGTTTTCGCTATATCCCTTAGCTATCAGAAACTCCGCGATCCTCTGAAGCTCGCCTATGGATTTAAGCCCCTCTGGGAAGTCCTCTATTCTTGCCCCGTCCATATCGCTCCCTATGCCCACGTGGTCTTCCCCTATGAGCTCGATCATGTAGTCCGCATGGGCGTAAACGTCCTCTAGCGTAGGCTTATGGTTAGCGGTCTTTAGGAAATAGTTGTAGAGCACGATTCCAATTACTCCCCCTCTTTCGGCAATAGCCTTAAGCTGCTCGTCCTTTAGGTTTCTCGCGTGGTCCGTCAATGCTCTTGCGTTTGAATGAGTAGCTACCGGGATAAGCTCTGTAAGCTCTATAGAGTCCCAGAAGCATCTTTCATTAAGATGAGAAAGGTCAAGCGTTATCCCCAAATCGTTCATGCGCTTTATAAGCTCGGTACCCATTTCCGAAAGCCCGTCCTCAGTGTCGTTACCCGATGCATAGCGGTTTTTGTCGTTCCAGGCAAGCCCTATGACTCTTACTCCCTTATCAAAGAACATACCAAGGTCCCCGGGTTTTTCTATAGGGTCTGCGCCCTCCATGAGAGTCAGAAAACCTATCCTAGGGTTATCGTCCAAATTTTCAATATCACTCGGTCTCAGAACACGATAAATATCTTGTTCGTAATCTCTGTACAATTTTTCGTAAGTGGAGAACTGGTCAGTAGAGGACTTAAGCGTGCCGTCGGGCTTTTGCTTAGGGGGGACAAAAATCGTATTGAATACGAGCTTAATGTTCCCCTCTTTCAGAGCAGGGAGCGTAATCATGCAGGGCACTTCAGGATTTACGAAGCTCCTCTTAAAGTAATTTAAGTGGAAAGCTATATCTTCGTGCGCGTCTATGATTGTAAATTTCTTTAACATACGGTTTATGAGTAAAAAGCTGCGCTTGCGAAACTCACTACAGAGCCCGTATCTGGCTCGAGTGCCTGCTCGTAGTAAAGTATCTTTCCTCTGCTTACGCATGCCGTGCTCAGGAGTGAATAGATAGGTGAGAGCCCGCAGATTTTTCTCCAGTCTTTTTCTTTTTCAATTGAGCGGTAAAACCCTTCGGCGTCGAGGTTTTCGCAGTGCTCAAGACTTAGTAAATCTCTTTCTTTAATGAGATTTAATGTAGAATCGTTTACCTCCTCTCGGTCACCGAATTTTGGGCCCACGTGCGCCATATCCGCCCCCGCTATGATAAACACTCTCTCCCCCAGCTCGGATACTATATTTTTTACACGGCTAAGAAATAACTCTACCCTTTCATCTTCAACAGGGGACTTACCCTGCTCCACGAGTTTGAAAAATGAATTACATAAAATAGGGACTATTTTATATTCCGTACTGCCGTTTAAAAAGTATTGTAGAAATGCCACCTGGAATTCGATCGAGTGTTCGGTTCTGTGAGATATCTCACCGTGAAATAAATCCCACGGGCAGCCGTCCGTAAGCCTGTCCACTATATCCGTGTCCGTTTGCGCGCGGCCCAGGGGAGTATCGAAGTACTTCCTGGTTAATATAAAGGGGTTATCGACTTCTGCATAATGGGATGTGCCGAATATTATGTAAGTGTCGGCGCTTGAGTCCCGAGCAAGCTCTCTGTACGCAAGAGCATAGGATTTGCCGCCTCTCGTGAAATCTATATGGGGTGAGATGATCCCTTTTACCTTCCCTTGGTTAGGCTCGTAAGGTTTTGATTCCTCGGCGCTATTTACAAAACGTGCAATCCATCCCCTTAGCTCACTCGGGTCATCGGGGTAGGAAAGCCCGGCATGGTTAGGAGGTCTTAGGGGTGAGTCATTGAACCTCGATTCGAGACTAGTCTTGAAATCTGCGAAATATTCACTCTCAAGAAACAGAGCTTCATCCATTTGCTCTATCAATCTTTCAATATCCTCTTTATCTAAGTGCTGCCCAAACTTACCCTTAATCCTCTCTTGGATGTCGCTTACGCTATGTTCTCCGTCGAACATTCCCAGTATGTACAAAGTTTCAGGGGAAACGTATAGTATCTTATCGCTTATATTATAAGGGTCTCTTAAGCATATTAGCTCTTGACCCTCGTGCTCTGCGGGAAAGGCTTCTATCGGGTTTAGCTTCGGTAGCTTCATATCGGTCTCGTCCGTATTTTGAGATATTTATGTCAGGGGTTTATTTAGGCTTTTTCCTGCCCCAGCCTCCGCCTCCAGGAGTTTCTATAGTAATAATATCTCCTTTTTTCGCTTCAAATATGTACTTTGGGGGCAGGGTTTTTACTTTATTATTTCTTATTAGACGGTTCTTTCCTCTCTTTCCCTTCTCCCCGCCCATCAGACCGTAGGGGGCGATTCTTCTTCTCTCGGTTATGAGTGAGACAGTTGCTTTCTCAAGGAACTTGAATTCACGCTTGATAGCGTCCCCGCCCTTGAACCTGCCTCCGCCCCCGCTGTTTCTTCTGATAGTGTAGGAGTTAATCATAATCGGAAGCTCCCGCTCCAGGGCCTCGACCGGCGTGTTGAGTGTGTTGGTCATATGGGTCTGAACGGCGCTTACCCCGTCTTTGCCGTAGCGCCCCCCCATACCACCCGCGATAGTTTCGTAGTACGCATATGTACGCCCGGTGCGGGGATTAAAGCCTCCGAATGTAATATTACTCATCGACCCCGCGCTTGCTGCGGAAATCTGCTCGGGGATAGCTTTTGAAAGCGCGCCGAATACGGCATCGACCACCCGCTGAGAAGTTTCGATGTTTCCTCCCACGACTGCAGATGGGAACTTTGCGTTGAGTATCGAGTAATCGTCAACAATAATCCTCACCGCCCTAAGAGGGCCGGAATTAAGGGGCAGCTCCTTTGGGGCAAGGCACTGAAATACGTATATAGCTGCTGCAGTGGTTACGCTGTAAGGCGCATTCAGGTTCCCTTTCACGGGCGGCGAGCTGTCCCTGAAATCCACCTCTGCACTATTTCCGTCTATGGTTATTTTTACTTTTATCGGGATATTGCGGGTACCCGCCCCGTCGTTATCCAGATAATCCTTATAGCTATATATACCGTCCGGAATAGCTCTTATAACTTCTTTCATTATCTTCTCGCTATATTTAAGCAGCTCGTCCCCGGCATCGGACAGGCGTTTGAGGGAGTATTTACTTATAGTTTCATTGAGTCTCTTCACGCCTAGATCGAGCGCCCCGATTTGCGCGTTGAAATCCCCTTCTCTTTCTTCCGGGTCGCGCGTACTGCTCAGGATCGTATTATATAGGTTTTTATTAAGCCTGTTTTTCTTATAGAGCTTTGAAGGGGGGATCAGTATCCCCTCTTCCTCAACTGTGGTGGATATGGGCATGGAGCCCGGGGTAATGCCTCCGATGTCGGCATGATGGGCGCGGTTTGCGACGAAAAATACTATACGCCCTTCAGAGAAAACGGGTTTAATACAGGTCACGTCCGGCAGGTGAGTGCCGCCTCTGAACGGGTCGTTTAATATGAAGACGTCCCCAGGGCCCATATCCGGCTCATTGAGCACCGCTTTAACAGCGAAACCCATAGAGCCCAGGTGTATGGGAATGTGTGCGGCCTGCGCGATCATATCCCCCTTCGGATCAAAGACTGCGCAGGACAGGTCTCTCCGCTCTTTTATGTTGGGAGAGAAACCGGCTCTTATTAAAAGCATTCCCATTTCTTCTGCAATTGAGCTTAGAATATTCTGAAAAATTTCAAGTTCGAAAGGAGTGAGCGCCATAGTTTCTTTGAATAGCTGTAAAAAGGGACTGCGTTTATGCGACAAACTACTGTAAGCATGAGACCCGCATTAGTATTAGGTCTGCTTTAATATGAGGCTTTGGTCCTTACCCCCGTGTAGAGCCCGGCTCCTCGATCCGCTCGATGTTCCAGTACCTGCACTGCTTGGATTTATAGTATCTGATATCACTACCGACTGTAAGTTCCCTGGTCGGACTGCCCGGCAGTATGTGAGTGCCTCCCCGGCACACTCTGTCCACTCGAACATAGGGAATTACAACTTTTTCCCCGGCCTCATGGTTGCCTTTCAGGTTTTTTGAGATCAGAAGCGTAGCCGCACAATTTGAAAAGAGCTCGGGTTCAAATCCGCCTTTTTCCTGTGCCACGGGTTTACACTCGTTTGAGTCGTAGGGCTCTCCGCACACTACGTTCACCACCTTACCCTCTACTGCGTATTCCGAGGTATCAAGCAGCTCTTCAGGTGTACAGGGGGGAGGAAGCGCCCCAGCCGTATTTAAACTCAGGCATAATACAAGTAGAATAAGTATTGCTTTAACCTTGCGTTTCATGAGATTAGTACTATTGTTATTGGTGTTTTATGCTTTGTCAAATTGTATGAGTACGCGGTTTTAATAGACCAGTTAATCGGGAGATGATTTTCAATATGCGAGTTCTCGTTACGGGAGTTGCGGGCTTTATCGGCTCTCATCTGGCCGAAAGGCTAATAGACGGCGGATATGAAGTTTTAGGGGTCGATTCATTTTTCGATTACTATCCGAAGAGAATTAAAGAGAACAACCTAAGTGGACTTCTAGCTAAGACCGGGTTTGAGTTTCTTGAGGGAGACCTCGTGGGGCTTGATCTAAACAGTATGGTCGCCCGGGTGAGCGCGGTGTTTCATCAGGCTGCGCTTGCGGGTGTCAGGGCCAGTTGGGGAAGTAGATTCGGAGAATATGTTAATAATAATATACTGGGTACCCAGCTCCTCCTCGAAGCTTCAAAGGATAAGAATCTCAAGAAATTTATATACGCCTCTTCTTCCTCCGTGTACGGCAACGCCCGGGATTTCCCTATTACAGAGGACTCACCTCAGAGGCCGGTGTCTCCCTACGGAGTGACAAAGCTTGCAGGCGAACATTTGGCTTCTCTCTATCATACGGGATACGGTGTCCCCACAGTATCTCTCAGGTACTTTACCGTCTACGGTCCTAGACAGCGCCCTGACATGGCGTTTCATAAATTTATAAGCGTTGTCATGAATGGTGAGGAGATTCTGATATACGGCACCGGAGAGCAGACCAGGGATTTCACCTATGTAAGTGATGCTGTAGAGGCCAATTTACAAGCTCTTGGAACAGGTAGCCCCGGGGAGATTTACAACATCGGCGGGGGCAGCAGAATACTTCTGAGCGACGCTGTGAAAATAATCGAGGAAGTAACCGGAAGCAAAGCCAATATAAAATATACGGATACTCAAAGAGGGGACGCCAAGCACACATTCGCCGATATATCAAAGGCTAGGAATGACCTATCCTACTCGCCTTCTGTCAATATTCGTGACGGAATATCAAAACACTTAGATTGGCTACTGGAAAATAAAGAATTATACGATCAGGCCGGCTGATTCAGCCGATTCTGGCTTGAAGCGTCTCACCCATTTCCGCCGGACTCGGGCACACCGTAACCCCGGCCTGCTCGAGCGCTGCCACTTTATCCTTTGCGCTTCCAGAGCTTCCCGATATTATAGCCCCCGCATGTCCCATTCTTTTCCCTTTAGGAGCCGTAGCGCCTGCAATGAACGCGACTACGGGTTTTGACACGTTGTCCTTTATGAACTCCGCCGCTTCCTCCTCGGCGCTTCCCCCGATCTCCCCTATCATCACAACGGCGTCTGTGTCGTTGTCTTCTTCAAAGAGTCCTAGAACGTCAATAAAACTAGAGCCGATCACGGGGTCGCCGCCTATACCGACACAGGTGGACTGTCCTATGCCCAGGTTCGAGAGCTGCCACACGGCCTCATAAGTTAATGTCCCGCTCCTTGAAATGATCCCTATTCTCCCGGGCGTGTGTATGTAGCCCGGCATAATGCCCACTTTTGCCTCTCCCGGAGTCATAACGCCCGGACAGTTCGGGCCGATCAGTCTTACGTCCTTCCCCTCCATGTACTTCTTTACCTTGATCATGTCTAAGGTAGGTATGCCCTCTGTTATACAGATAACGAACTCAACACTGGCGTCTATTGCCTCGATAATCGAATCCAGGCAAAATGGAGCCGGCACGAATATCAGCGAAGTATTAGCTCCCGTACTCGTTACTGCTTTTGACATAGTGTCGAATACCGGAAACCCGTCCACTTCGGTGCCCCCTTTGCCGGGCGTTACTCCACCCACTACCTGTGTGCCGTACTCACGGCATTGGGTTGCGTGAAACAGACCCGCGCTCCCGGTTATACCCTGGACTATAACTTTACTGTCTTTATTCACTAGAATGCTCATTATAAATTACTCCTTTTTGTGTGGCGAGATGTTAAAATTACGGGATCCCGATTAACCCAGATGTCCTAATTTGCAAATATCCTTATTTGATGGACAAAAAATCATAGCACAGTGTTTAAAACTTGCAACTTTGCTCAGCAAGCTCCCGTCAGCACGGCGCTTATATTACTCTAGCCCGTCCCCTCAATATTGATCTTCCTATTCTATATTCTGGACCTGCTCTCTAATCTTCTCGAGCTCCGAGCGGAACTCAATAGTTAAATGAGAAATGGAGGCGTCTTTGGCTTTTGCGGAGATGGTGCCGGATTCGCGGTTCATCTCCTGAAGAAGAAAATCAAGCTCTTTACCTACAGAGCCCTGCTGTCTTAGGGTTTCTCTGAATTTTCCAATATGAGCGTTTAGTCTTACCAGCTCTTCGGTAATATCGCTTCTTTCGGCTAAGAATGCGGTTTCCTGATATAGCCGCACTTCGTCTATTTGCATATCCTCGAGAATTTTCTCAATCCTCTCCTTTAACTTAGCCGAGGCGGTTTTCATATACTCTTTTCTTTTCGTCATTATTTTCTTTGTAAGGCGCTCGATTTTCCCGATTCTCTGTTTCAGGTCTTTTTCGAGCTTGCCGCCTTCAATTTTTCTCGTGTCGTCGAGCTTGCGGATCGCGCTTGCCAGTATTTTCTTTAAGGCCGATATTTGACTTCGATTTAATGCGGAGCCGGCCTCAGAAGGGAATATTTCTTTAATAGCGAGTAAATGTTCAAGACGGACGTCTTCTTTTATATGCAGCTCTTTCTTGAGTTTCTCAAGTGTCTTCTTTGCCTCACGTGCGGTATCCAGGTCCAGAGCCGAGGAGTTTTGCCTCCTTCCCTCTATCGATACCGTTACCCTTACTTTTCCACGGCGTATTACCTTCTTGACATACATTGAAAGCTCGGACTCAATGGACACGACGGATTCAGGAATCTGCAGCTTAACGTCCAGGAATCTGTGGTTTTCAGAGCGCGTTTCAATTACGATCTTGCCGTCTTTGGTCTCTGTTTCGCTTTTTCCAAAACCTGTCATACTTTTCATATAATTTACCCTTCTATGGTTTAACTGATCCCTATATCGGACTATCTCAATTGTCTGATACCATACATTTTTTGTTTAGACTTTGTCAATCCGAGCCCAGTTTGCCTACGTACTTTCTCCTGAGAGTTTGAAATAGGCTTCTCCTTTTAGCACCGCCGTAGTCTGGGTAAGTCCATTCAAGAGCCGTATATTCATTGCCCCTATAGATAAGCGTAAGGTCGGCGTATACGCCTTTTCCAAGGTAAGGCCTATGGGCAAAACCCTTGCCGGTAGCCAGAATCACATGCTCAAGGGCTATGTATCCCGGGTCGATATTTATAGTCCTGTTTCCGGTCTCTAAGAATTTTTCTTCTAAACTATTGGTAAATACCTTTATATCCTTCAATTTATCACGTGCTATGAGCTTGTTGAATGTGATAAATTTTCTCTTGAGCAGCTTTCCCATTTCACTCTCGTAATAAGCAGTTCCTTCAAAAGAGAGTTCAGAGCTTTCAAAATCCGTTTCTCCAAGCTCCTCGTTGAGTGTCTTTATGCAAGCGCTAAGCTCGGAATCGGGCTTATATATAATTGCTGTAAATAAATAAACGGGTTTCGGTTCTTTGAGTCTACTCATCTTACAGGTCTGTGGTTTGGAGCTTTGCACATGTCCGCTCCGTTGTAGAATATGACTATGTTGAGGTTTTTAAATAATAATACTTTATAAATCATCCCCTTTGACAATAGAACAGAAACGCCTAATGTTGAAAATTTCTTGAAATATAGTGCTTGCCGCCTTATTCTATTCCACTAGTGAACAGGTATAATCAGGAGAATATGATTAACGGTTTTAAAAAGTTGACGCTACTTATTGTTCTTATTCTGCTACCAGTCACGGGCTGCGGGAAAAAATCAGAGCCCGAGTATATTGCCGATGCGCCGCAAATAGATCGTAAGGACATAAAACCGACTCCAACCGAGGTTGTTAAAAGTTACTTAAATGCCATAAAGAGTGGGAATTATTCCAAAGCTTACAAGTACGTCAGCGTTCCCTATACCGACAAAGCAGGCTATATCAATCAGATGAAAAATACTTTAGTGGATAATGATTTCTCCTTAATAAGCTACCGCATGCTGGCCACCCAGATTTATGACAGAACTTCAACCGTAGTGGTCGAGCTTAACACCAAGCTCAAATCACCGACTTCGGGAAACCTGATAAACCTGAATCAAAAGAGCCAATATTCACTCGGAATCTTTAAAGACAAGTGGTTGATTACGTCTGATAGCTGTATCGAAGGCTGCATAGAGAAAGAGCCCGTAATAGAAGAGGTTATTGAATAGATATGATTAATGTAGCGGTTACGGGTGCAGCCGGCAGAATGGGTCAGAGGATTATCCACTTTCTCAATCAGGCTCAGGATATAAAGATCGTAGGTGCAGTAGAAGCTCCGGGCCACGGTGCTATTGGCAATGATGTGGGCACAGTGTCAGGGGAAGGGGAAATCGGCATCTCCATCACTTGGGACTTGAATGAAGCCTCAGCCGATGCCGACGTTATTGTGGACTTCACATCTCCCTCGTCAACTCTGAAAAATGCCGAGCTTGCAAAATCTGCAAGTAAATCCATGGTCATAGGTACTACGGGTTTTACTGAAGATGAAAAACGCAAGCTCGTAAAGCTTGCAGAGAATTTCCCCTGTGTATTCGCTCCCAATATGAGCATTGGCGTGAATGTAATGTTCGAAGTCACGAAGCAACTCGCATCGATCCTGGGGGAAGAATATGATGTTGAGGTTATAGAGGCGCATCATAGGCTAAAAGCTGACTCCCCGAGCGGTACAGCGCTCAGGCTGGGTGAGGCTGCGGCAGAAGGGCTGGGCTGGGATTTTCCAAGCGCCGCCAGATTTGAGCGATACGGTAGGATTGGTGAGAGGGGGAATAAGGAAATTGGGCTTCAATCGGTGAGAGGTGGAGACACGGTAGGAGAGCACACCGTGATGTTCTTTGGTGACGGTGAGCGCTTAGAGCTTACTCACAGGGCTACAAACCGCGACAATTTCGCCAAAGGAGTACTCAGGGCAGCGAGATGGATATACGGCAAATCTCCCGGGCTCTATACGATGAAGGACGTGCTTGAACTATAAAGGGACAGAGGCGAGCGTATCACAGCGATGCCGGGGCAGTAATAAATCATGGGGACAGAGGCGAGCGTATCACAGCGATGCCGGGGCAGGAATAAATCATGGGGACAGAGGCGAGCGTATCACAGCGATGCCGGGGCAGGAATAAAATCAGAAGACGGAGGCTGGGGGCGGCGAGTGAATGTAGTTTATGAACGAGAGCAGGATAAAATTAGAACAGCGATGCCGGTGGGGGCAGCCCGATCGGGGGGAATTAATTAAAGTGAGCGAGGCAAGGATAAAACCACAGTTTTTATAAATCTTACTCCGTCTAATCCATATAATAATTTCCGACATGTTCAAATTTAAAATCAAGATAAAAGACACCGCTACAGGTGCAAGACTCGGGAAAATGCACACGGCGCACGGCACAGTAGATACGCCCGCCTTTATGCCCGTAGCGACTCAAGCGGTCGTGAAGGGGTTAAGCTCCGAAGAAGTGTGCGACTTGGGTTTTCAGATGGTCATTGTTAACGCCTACCATATGTTCCTTAGACCCGGACATAAAACAGTTGAGGAGCTTGGAGGGCTTCACGGCTTTATGCACTGGGACCACCCCATAACAACTGACAGCGGGGGGTTTCAAGTGCTTAGTTTGGCCAAGACCAGAAAGATAAAGGACAATGGAATACTGTTTCAATCTCATTTAGACGGCACTGAGCACTTTTTAACGCCTGCGCTCGCAATCGAGATTCAGGAGGCTCTTGGCTCAGACATAATGATGTGTCTTGACGAGTGCCCGCCATATACATCGACTGAGGAGTATATTAAAGATTCGGTAGGTTTGACTACCAGGTGGGCGAATCAATGTAAGAGCGCAAGAACCCATGCCGGGAAAGCGCTCTTTGGAATCGTACAGGGCGGTGTTCACCCGGAGCTCAGAGAAAGATCTGCCGGGGAGCTTACGGATATCGGATTTGACGGATATGCTCTGGGAGGGCTCGGTATAGGTGAAGAATCCAATTCCACTCATGATATTACAGAGCACACATTGTCGTTTCTTCCTCAGGACAAACCCCGCTATCTTATGGGCCTCGGCAATCCCGAAGATATAGTGACAGCGGTATCCCGCGGTGTCGACCTCTTCGATTGCGTTATTCCCACGCGCAATGCGCGCAACGGCACTCTCTTTACAAGTCGGGGGAAAGTGGTTATAAAAAATGCCCGGTACGCTGACGATACAAGACCTATTGACGAGTCTTGCGGATGTTACACTTGCAAGGCATACTCTAGGGCCTATCTCAGACATCTTTTTATAGCTAAGGAGATACTAGTTTTACGTCTGCTCACTCTTCATAACCTAAGCTTTTACGGAGAGCTGATGCGGAACATTAGAAGAGCCATAGCTCAGGAAAATTTTTCAAATCTTCTAAGTAGTGTACAATCCCTTGGAGGTCACGGAGAAAATTGAAACTTTTTAGCATACTGTTAACCATAGCTTTATTTCTAACTGCTTGTCCCGGAATGCCCGGCGTACCGGGGGAAGGCGGAGGTAGCTCTCCCTTAACGTTTTTGCCCTTCATACTTATATTCGTTCTGTTCTATTTCCTAATTCTGAGACCGCAGCAAAAACAGACTAAAAAACGAAATGAGATGCTGAGCACCCTTAAAAGGGGGGATGAAGTAGTCACCTCGGGGGGCATTTACGGAAAAATTTTGAACATATCGGAAGATGAAATAGTTACGCTTGAAATCTCAAAAGGGGTGAGCATCCGCGTTAGTCGCTCGGCCATATCGGGCTTTCAACCCACTCAGAAAGAAGTAGAGAAGTAACAGGAGGAATGATCTAGCATATGAGAGCTTCACGAGCTTGGATAATTACAATCATCGCAGTATTTGTTATGTCTCTGATACTACTCACTCCCACGTTAATGGGTGATTCGCTGCCCGGCTGGTGGGGCAGGCTCTTTCCCGACAGAGGGATCAGACTGGGACTTGATTTAAGGGGCGGTATATTTCTCCTTCTAGGAGTAGACTCTGAAAAAGCTGTAGATAACGAGCTTGGCAGTATCAAGGACTTTATGAACACGGAGCTCAAGGACGACAGGGTTCTCATAAAAGGCTCTGAAAAATCTGGCGGTACACTGACGCTACAATTTTTCTCGAAATCAGACCTGGATAAAGCAAAAACAGTCGCAGACACGAACTTTAGCGATATTTCGGATATACGGGAAAAAGACTTGTCACTCACTTTTTCATTGAAACAGGCGTACTTATCGGAGGTAGAAAAAAATGCCATCGACCAGGTAAAACAAGTAATAGAAAACCGTGTCCAGGAGCTTGGTCTTGTGGAGCCGTCTATTCAAAAAGCCGGGGCCGACCGGATTATCATACAGGTACCCGGAGCCTCTCAAAAGGACAGACAAAGGATAATCGACATCATCAAACGCTCGGCAGTGCTGCAGTTCAAAATCGTCAAGGACTCAGGACCTACGGAAGAGGCTCTTCTGGCAAAATACGGGGTTACGGCTCCTGAGGAGCTTGAGGAGCAAGGTCTTGCCCTGCATAAGGGGAATACCGGAGCTGAAAACGAGCAATTTTTCATTACTACAGCCGACGCATCAGTTACCGGTGAATCACTCTCAGATGCCAGGATTACATTCGATGATTTTGGGAAACCCGCCGTGAGTTTCAACTTTAAAGGCGAGGGGGCGAGCAAATTCGGCGTGCTCACTGAAGAGAATATCGGAAAGAGGCTTGCCATCGTTCTTGACGGTACAATAAAATCCGCTCCAACCATACAAGAACGTATAACTTCACAGGGCAGAATTACCGGAGATTTTACGACTGACGAGGCAAAAGACCTTGCCCTTGTGCTGCGCTCGGGCGCTCTCCCTGTTCCGGTCACGATCGAGCAGGAAAGGACCGTCGGACCTTCGCTCGGAAAAGACTCGATAGATAAAGGTAAGCTTTCCATGGTTGTTGGTAGCATACTCGTAATTATATTTATGATAATTTTCTACAGGCTCCAGGGCGTCGTGGCCGATATTGCCCTTGCGCTGAATATGCTCTTTATTATGGGTTTTCTTTCGGCCTTCGGCGTTACGCTGACCCTGCCTGGTATAGCGGGACTTGTGCTTACTCTGGGTATGGCGGTAGACGGCAACATTATCATTTTCGAAAGGATAAAAGAGGAGCTCAGGGTGGGGAAATCCCCGCTTGCGGCTATTGACGCTGGTTACAGCAGGTCCTTATGGACAGTGCTCGATGCGAATATAACGACCCTTATAACAGCTCTTATTCTATTTTGGTTCGGTACTGGCCCGATAAAAGGTTTCGCAGCTACTCTCTCTATAGGTATTATCTCAACCGTATTTAGTAACGTCATAGTCGCGCGCATAATCACTAACCTGATATATCAGGAGAAAAAGGTCCAGACCATTAGCATATAGGAGAACTTGAGGAGGTTTTAATAACTTGGAATTAATTAAACCCGGCACCCGTATTGACTTTGTGGGTATGATGAAGAAGGTGGGCTTTCTGTCTATCGCCCTCATCATAATATCCCTCTTATCTCTTATCTACCATAAAGGCCCCAATTGGGGAGTTGAGTTTACGGGTGGCACAGAAATACATATAAAGCTTAAAAAGGATTTAGAGTTGAGCCAGGTAGAGAATATTCTTAAATCCACGGGCTACGCTCCCAAGGCCGTTCAGAGGCTAGGCCTGAGCGGTGATAATGAGTACTTAATAAGGTTCTCACCGGAGCTTGTTAAGTTTGATCAGATACAGGAGTTTCAGACCAAACTCGAAGGGATTATGAAGGATAATCCCGAGTTTGAAGGAGGCTTGATACTCAGGGTTGACTACATAGGGCCCAGAGTCGGCTCAGAGCTGATAACAAAAGCAGTAATATCCATTCTGCTCGGATGCGTGGGGATACTGATCTATGTAATGTTCCGATTTGAGTTCGGTTTTGCCATGGACGCTGTCATAGCTCTTGTTCACGACACCATCATCACTCTCGGAGCTATATCGATTACAGATAAAGAGTTTTCGCTCGCCATTGTAGCGGCGCTTCTCACGGTTATAGGTTATTCTGTAAACGATACTATAATCATATTTGACAGGATCAGGGAGAATCTCAGAAAGAGCGGGAAATCAAGCTTCAGGGAAGTCGTGAACGAAGGCATCAATCAGACTCTCTCAAGAACGATTCTTACTAGCGTTACGGTATTTTTAGTTCTGATACCGCTTTTCATACTGGGGGGCTCCGTAATACACGATTTCGCATTTACATTGATTGTGGGCGCGGTCGTGGGTACTTACTCGTCCATATTCGTTGCCAGCGCAATTGTAATCTTATGGAGACAGAGAAAGAGCTCGGCTACTTGAGCAGTATTAGAGCAGCCCGTCTACACCCGTAATTGAGTCATGGATTATGTTATATTTTTCTTATTCTTATCAGTGTCTTTTTTCGGTTTAATATCCCACGTATTCGGACTTCCGGGTAATTTTATAATCCTTGGCGCTTCAATATTGCTCGCATGGTACGGGGGATTTCACAACGTTACGGTAACGGTGATAATTGTACTTATAGCGCTTGCGCTTCTAGGGGAGCTCGTTGAGTTCGTGCTCGGCATCTACGGCGCCAAAAAATATAAATCGAGCAATAAAGCCATTGCGGGCTCTATAGTTTTCGGTATAGCGGGCGCTGTTTTGGGACTGCCGTTTCTTGTAGGAATAGGAGCTGTGATAGGAGCCTTTATAGGGGCTTTTGTAGGAGCGTTTTTAGTTGATTTATTTATACAAAAGGATATAGACAGCGCAGTCAGATCGGGCTGGGGAGCATTCATCGGAAGGGTAGGCGGCACGGTTTCAAAGGCTGCTTTAGGCATGGCAATGATAGTCATAACCGTAGTCTCGGTTGTAAGGAATTAGTAATGGAAGAAAAACTTCAGGCACTTAGACAAGAGGTGGAAACTAAAATCGGAGGTGTAGAGGACGAAGCCTCACTACTGAACCTTAAAGCACGGTACGTCGGCAGAAAGGGTGCGCTAACCGAAATTCTAAAAGGTATGAGGGACATTTCGGATAGCGAGCGTCCCAAGATGGGGAAGCTCGTAAACGAAACTAAGGTCGTTATTGAGGGCTTATTCGATAGTAAATTTAAAAGCCTGAGAGACGAAAAGAAAAAACAAGCGCTCTCACAGGAAAAAATCGATGTCACGCTTCCCGGAAGGGGTGCGGCACCAGGAGCCCTTCATCCTGTAACCCAGGTGATGGAGGAAATAATAGATATATTTCAGAGGATGGGGTTTCAAGTCGCCGAGGGCCCCGAGGTCGAGGCCGACTATTACAATTTTGAAGCCCTGAATATTCCCCGGAACCACCCTGCGCGGGATATGCAGGATACCTTCTACATAACTCAGGAAATAGTGCTAAGAACCCATACGTCTCCAGTACAGATACGCGTCATGGAAACACAGGAGCCGCCCGTTAAAATAATTGCCCCCGGAAGAGTCTACCGCTGCGATAGCGATGTCTCTCACACGCCTATGTTTCACCAGATAGAGGGGCTCCTTGTGGACGAGCACGTCACATTCGGCGACCTTAAAGGGGTGATAACGGAGTTTCTGAGGCTCGTGTTCGGCGAAGACCTGGGTGTCAGGTTCAGACCCTCGTTCTTTCCCTTTACCGAGCCCAGCGCGGAGGTCGATATAGAGTGCGTAATCTGCGGCGGGCAGGGCTGCAGGGTTTGCAAGGAAACTGGATGGCTGGAGATTCTGGGGTGCGGCATGGTAGACCCCGAAGTGTATAAGAGCGTAGGCTATGACCCTGATAAGTACAGTGGGTTTGCGTTCGGTATGGGAATTGAGCGGATCACGATGCTTAAATTCGGAATAAACGATATCAGGCTCTTTTTTGAGAACGATATCAGATTTTTAAAGCAGTTTATGTAATTGTGTAAAATTACGATCTATGGTACTATGCCTCTGGTTTTATAGCATAATAACCAAAAGGAGCTGAGAGTCATGTCAGTTAAACCCGATCACTGGATAAGAAAAATGGCAAAGGAGCACAGGATGATAGAGCCTTTTGTCGATGGACAGGTAAGAGACGGCTCAATCTCCTACGGCCTCTCCGCGTACGGCTACGACATCAGAGTGAGCGATGAGTTCAAGGTTTTTACAAACGTTCACAACTCCGTCGTCGATCCCAAGGGTTTTGACGATAAGTCTTTTGTGGAGATTAAGTCGGACGTATGCATGATCCCTCCTAACTCCTTTGCGCTTGCCCGTACGGTCGAGTATTTCAGGATACCACGGAGCACCATAACTCTGTGCGTAGGTAAGTCCACATACGCAAGGTGCGGGATAATCGTAAACGTAACTCCCTTTGAGCCCGAGTGGGAAGGTTTTGTTACTTTAGAGATTTCAAATACAACCCCTCTTCCGGCAAGAATTTATGCAAACGAAGGCATTGCGCAGGTGCTGTTTTTTGAATCCGACGAGCTTTGCGAGGTGTCCTATGCCGATAAAAAAGGTAAGTATCAGAAGCAAGTCGGGATAACCCCTCCCAAGGTTTAGGGCTGGGTACTGAGCGGCTTCTTCATTCCCGTTGTAACACCCTTTAATTTATGAGCTTTTTCGGCTTTAATTTTCGCATCTAAAATGTGATCAAACCCCCTGATTTTATTTTACTTTTTATCTCCGGCATGGTATAATACCAGTCCATTAGTTCCCCGCCCAGCATTTACACGGAGGTAGTCAATTTTGGAATTGAAATCAGACCCTGAAGAGAACTCTAATACCATTCAAGAGGACTCGTATACAGCCGAAAATATCAAGGTTCTTCCCGGACTCGAAGCCGTCCGGAAGCGTCCCGATATGTATATCGGCGACACCAGCTCGCGCGGTTTCCACCACCTTGTGTTCGAGGTCCTGGACAACAGTGTGGACGAAGCGCTCGCAGGGTACTGTAATAAGATAAACGTTACCATCCATGTGGACGAGAGCGTTACGATTGAGGACAACGGCCGCGGCATCCCGGTAGGGGAGCACGAGGAAACGGGTAAGTCTGCAGCCGAGGTTGTTATGACCACGCTTCACGCGGGCGGCAAGTTCGAAGGAAAGGTCTATCAGGTTTCAGGGGGTCTCCATGGCGTAGGCGTTACGGTTGTTAACGCTCTTTCGGAATACTTGGTGCTTGAGGTACGAAGAGAGGGGCATGTCTGGTATCAGCGCTATGAGCAGGGCGTAGCCGTCAGTGAGCTTAAAGCGTCCGGCAAAACCGAAAGATCCGGCACCAAGATCCGCTTCAAGCCCGACCCTACGATCTTTGAAATCATGGAATTCAATTACGACACTCTTGCTCACAGAATAAGAGAGCTCGCATTTTTAAACAAGGGGCTCATCATACAGCTCACCGATGAGCGGAGCGGTAAGGACCAGGAGTTTTATTACGAAGGCGGTATAGTCGCGTTTGTGAACGAGCTGAATAAAAACAAAAAACCCCTGCACCCCGAACCCATATACGTCAGTGGGGAAAGGGACGACGTAATAGTAGAAGTAGCGCTCCAATATAACGATAGTTACTCGGAGATTCTGTTTGCTTACGCAAACAACATAAATAATATTGAGGGCGGTACTCATCTCACAGGTTTCCGGGGAGCGCTTACGAGATCTGTTAACAAGTACGCTGAGGACAAAGGGCTTCTTAAGAATGCCAAAGTGTCTCTGAGCGGCGATGACGCGAGGGAAGGGCTTACGGCGGTTATAAGCGTAAAGCTCCCTGACCCAAAGTTCGAAGGTCAGACGAAGACGAAACTTGGTAATACCAATGTGAAGGGCATAGTAGAGGCGCTCCTTAACGAAAAGCTCGGAGCGTTTTTCGAAGAAAACCCCTCGGTTTCAAGAAAGATAATAGAAAAAGCTGTAGACGCCGCCAGGGCCAGAGAGGCTGCCAGGAAGGCTCGCGAGCTCACCAGGAGAAAGAGCGCGCTTGAATCGGGCTCTCTGCCCGGAAAGCTGGCAGATTGTCAGGAGCGTGCCCCTGAGCTGTGCGAGGTGTTCATTGTCGAGGGTGAATCGGCCGGAGGCTCCGCAAAGCAGGCTAGGGCCCGCTACAACCAGGCCGTGCTGCCGCTCCGTGGAAAGATTCTGAACGTCGAGAAAGCCCGCTTCGATAAGATGCTCGGAAACGAAGAGATCAGAACCCTTATCACGGTGCTCGGAACCGGCATCGGAAGCGACGACTTCGATATTACAAAGCTCCGCTACCACAAGATAATACTCATGACAGACGCCGACGTTGACGGCTCGCACATAAGAACCCTTCTCCTTACGTTCTTCTACAGGCAGTTCCCCGAGATCATCGAGCGCGGTCACCTCTACGTGGCCCAGCCCCCGCTATACAGGGTTAAGCGCGGAAGGGAAGAGAGGTATTTAAAGGATGACCACGAGTACGAAGACTATTTCCTCGAGCTTGGAACGGGAGGCGTTGTGCTTAGCGTGTCTGAGAAGGGGAACGGCACTAAAGACATAAAAGGCGCCCGCCTGCTCGACGTGATTAAGAAGTCCGTATCTTACGGTAAGGCGCTTGAAAGGATAGGTAAATGGGGACGTGACATACGTATAGTAGACGCTTTTGCCAGCCGCGAAGGTTTCAGGAAGTCTCACCTTAAAGCGGGTAACGAATCTGACCTCGACGCGCACCTTAGCGCTATTAAGCAATGGATAGAGAAGCGCTATGAGGACATTTCCTCCTTTGATTGGGAGCTCCGGGACGATCAGGAGCATAATTCCTCAAAAATCCACTACAAGTTTAAAGAGAACGGCAGAAGCAGAAGCACGGTAATAGATTTTGATTTTCTTAACTCCCCCGATTTTATCGAGCTTAAATCCCTCCGCGATTCAATTAAAGTCGTGGGAGACCCGCCTTACGTGATTAAAGATAACGGCAACCTGACTGAGCTAGCCACGCTTTCCGAGGTAACGGAGCACATACTGAACCGGGGCAAGAAAGGTATGAGCATACAGCGTTACAAGGGACTGGGCGAAATGAACCCCGAGCAGCTCTGGGAGACTACTATGGACCCTGAGAGACGTATTCTGAAGCAGGTAATGATCGAAGACGCGGTGGAGTCAGACGAGATATTTACGGTGCTCATGGGAGACCAGGTCGAGCCCCGCAAGCTCTTTATAGAGACAAACGCCCTTAACGTAAGCAACCTAGATATTTAACGCTAAATTTCAATGCCTGTAAAAAACATAAACGATATCAGCTTGAAAAAGGTAGAAGCAGGAAAGCTCACTCGTACGCAAGTCCTGATCGGCCCTGACGAGGGGCCTAACTTTGCTATGAGACGGTTCGTCATAGAGCCCGGAGGTGGCATTCCCCCTCACACAAATAAAGTGGAGCACGAACAATATGTGCTCGGCGGCAGAGCCAGAATCGGGATCGGCAATGAAGTGTTTGAAGTTAAAAAAGACGACGTCGTATTTATTCCGGCGGGCATACCACATTGGTACGAAGTAGTAGGCAGTGAATCCTTTGAATTCCTGTGTGTCGTGCCCAACAAGGAAGATGAAATTTCTATGGTCAAGAAGGACGATTAGCTTAATCGCTCACAATTGCCCTAATCGCTTAAGTTCTATTTCCTGAAAAACAATAGTATCAGCTAAGATAGCCGTAATTCTGAAGCACCAGGATGGCTATACTGATTACGATCAGATTTGCTATGGCTATCGGGAAGAGCACCTTCCACCCGAGGCTCATCACCTGGTCATAGCGGAAGCGGGGTAGAGTGAACCTGACCCATATGAAAAAGAACAGGAACGCCAGCACCTTCCCAATGAATACGAGCGGCGGCAGGTACCAGTAGGTATCAATATCTATACCGAACCAGCCTCCGAAGGGAAGCGGGTACCATCCGCCGAAAAAGAGCGCCACTACGAGGCACGAGACCACAATCATATGCGTGTACTCCGCCATGAAGAACATGGCAAACTTCATACTGCTGTACTCGGTATGATAGCCCGCCACGATCTCAGGCTCTGCCTCCGGCATATCGAAGGGGAGCCTGTTGGTTTCGGCAAACGCGGCGATTATGAACACTATGCCGCCCAGTATCTGAGGGAATATGAACCAGTAGCTCGATTGCGCCTCTATTATGTCCTCCAGCCTGAGCGACCCGGTCCACGCTATTACACCCAGAATGGATATACCCATTGCAAGCTCGTAACTTATCATTTGGGCTGCTCCCCGGAGACCCCCGAGAAAAGAGTATTTACTGTTAGACGCCCATCCCCCGAGCACCACTCCATAGACGCTCAGAGACCCTATAGCGAGCACGTACAGCACCCCCACGTTTATATCCGCAATCTGAAGCTTCACAAAAAGAGGCTCCTGTAAAAGGCCGAATACATCAGTTTCGAACCCTCTGCCGATCGGCACTGCAGCAAGCGCAATAAGCGCCGTAACGAGCGCGAAAGCGGGCGCTGCGATAAAAAACGGCCTGTTTGCCTCGTTTGGTACTATGTCTTCTTTGAATATGAATTTGACGCCGTCTGCAAGGGGCTGTAGTAAGCCGAAGGGGCCTACTCTATTGGGGCCGAGCCTGTCCTGTATGAATGCGCTCACCCGTCTCTCGGCGAGCGTCAGGTATGCGACGAGCGTAAGCACCACGAACAAAAGAAGCCCTATTTTTATGAGTGTGAATCCCAATTCTGCATAAATCATATGTAGTTTTTATTCCTCAAGCCGGGCCCGCTCTGTTTACGCCGAGCATCCCTAGATTATCGTATGATATATCAACGTAAGCCGGGTACACTCGGGCTATAGCGTCCATGATGTCTCCAGGGTCTCTGTAATTGAAAAGCTCCCCGCTTATTTCGTTGCCGACAAGCAAGATAATTTCCCAGTCCGCTTTCGCGGTGCCGGGGGGTGTGATCGCCTTTCTTACTCTCTGCACTCTTCCCCTGTCGTTTGTAAACGTACCGTCTTTTTCATATGCGCTTGCGCCCGGGAGTATTACGTGTGCGAGCCGTAGCGTCTCGGTAAGCTTTACGTCCTGTGCTACAAGTAAGGATAGCCCGCTCAATGCATCGCTAAGCCTGGGTTTATCCTCTTCCCTTACATAGTCAAAGATATCTATCCCCGCCGTATATAGGGCTTTAATCTCCCCTGCCAGTATAAACTCAATAACCTCGGAAACCCGGTTCGAGCCGTAAGGATATCCGAGATCCTTAACACCGGTACTATTGGGGTAAGGGTCTGAGCTGAGCAAGCCAAAAACTTTTTTATCTTTTATGAGACCTATGCTTGAAGCGATTTTATTGCTCCCAAGTGTTTCCCCCAGTTTTTTGAACAGATAAAGCTCTTCGTTGGTAAGCGCGGCAGAGGTTATAAATGCGATTGATTCCGGGGAGCTATTACTTAGCTCATTGAGCTTTGATGAGACGTAACCAATAGCCTCCTCCCAGTCTGTTATCTCAAACCCCTCGCCCTTTCTTATAATAGGGTCCTTGAGGAGTTTATCGGCGTCCTGTATACCCGTCCATTCATAGCGTCCCCTGTCGCAAATCCAGTAATCGTTTACGTCTATATTTGTTCTCGGTCTGACTCTGGCGACTTTTCCTTTCCTCGGGTCCACCCCGACTGTGATGTTGCAGCCGTTACTGCAAAGAGAGCACACGGTGTCCGTAAATTTCCAGTACCAGACCCGTTCCTCGTGCAGCGTGTCTTTATTAAGCAGTGCGCCGACCGGGCAAAGGTCGGTAACGTTTCCTGAAAGCTGGTTATCAAGACTCTTTCCCGGAAACACTACGATTTTTTTCCTGAACCCTCTTCCCTCGTACCCAAGCTCGCCCGTCTGTGTGACCTCGTCCGTAAACCTTACGCACCTGGTGCACATAATGCATCGGTTAGGGTCATATATTATTTTGTCACTCAGGTAATATTTTTGTCTAACCTTTTTTCCCTCGGGTCCCCCGAACCTGCTGTACCCGGGGCCGTGTGAGACTGTAGTCATCTGCAGCGGGCATTCCCCGCCTTTATCGCAAATCGGGCAGTCGAGCGGGTGGTTTATAAGAGTAAATTCAACAGTTGCCTTTCTGGCCTCTACGGCACGCTCTGAATCCGTTTTAACTATGAGCCCCTCTCTCACAAAAGTATTGCAAGCGGGCATTACCTTGGGCACACCTTCCACCTCCACCAGACATTGCCGGCACTGCGCCACTACGCTGAGCGCGGGATGGTAGCAAAAATGGGGTATTTCCACACCGATACGGGAGGCGGCTTCGATCAGATTCAGACCGTCCTCAACCTCTAATTCCTTTCCGTCTATAGTTAGTTTAGGCATAGGGGAATTTATGGTAAATCAAGAGTCCAGAGAATATTATCTGAGCATCATTAGCTTAGCAAGCTCAAGGGTGCTTTTATTCTTAAGACGGGGTTAAGATAGCCGCGCTAGCCCTTAATACAGGTCTTTTTCCCCAAGTCTTAGGTATATTTAATTTAAGAGTTTGGAGATTAGGGATTCCCATGTGAAAATATGAGCTTCAGTTTTTTGCGGGAGCTGTAAAAGCCCCGATTTTAATTCTTTTTTTAAGGTCTTATGTTATAATTCAGAGTAAGAGACATGCGCTCAACAGTACTCAAGCCTATTGGAATTTTCCTTTTGATCCTGGCCCTGCTGGCAGCTGTCCTGTTCTTTGTGGTGCAGACCCGTTACTTTAGGGAATTCGTCAGAGTAACCGCAAACTCCGTAATAGACGCTCTCACAGATCAGGACTTTTACATCGGCAGTATAGAGGGAAACTTCCTAAGGGGTGTCGTGCTCAAAGACGTTAGCTTTAAAATCGACGGTCAGGATTTTATCGATATAGATGAAGTTTTTATAGACTACTCCCTCCCCCTGATGCTCGACAGCTCTACACTATTCAGCAAGCTGATCCCGATCGACAGATTGAAAGCCAAGGGACTACGTTTAAACCTGATTCATAACCCAGATAAAACATGGAACTATGAGGTGCTCGAGCCGTTTAAGCCCCATGAGTGGAGAGATCCTACGGATTGGAATATTTTTATAGAAAATGCCAAAGGGTCGGATATCAGAATATTCGTAAACGACCGGATTAAAAATGAGGTGATCGAGTACGAGATTAACAACCTGGACTTCGGCCTTAAGTTCCTGAAATTGATAGAGAATATAGAAGTGGAATTGGATAACGGAGATCTGATTGCCAGATATCACGATCAGGAAAACTTCGAGATTTCACTTACTGAGGCTTCAGGGAAGGCTACATATTCTATAAACGAGAGCATGGACAAACTCGATATAAAGCACCTGAGCTTTCTTCTCGGTCAAGCGGACGTCTCTTTAGAGGGCACGATCAGAAAGTTTGAAAACCCAAGATTCACGCTCAAAGCTTCTGCTTCGGGTATAGATTTAGGCGACGCGGGGACCCTGAATCTCGAGATAAAAACCGGGGGTCTCTATAAGGACTATGAAGAGATTGACGCCACCGCCGAGCTTAAGCTTGTGGATTCATTACTGATGGATACTAAGATCGGGGGCGGGGTGGATAGCATTGTCATAAAGGGCAATAAGTTGGATTTTACAGAGGGCACGCTGATTACCGACTTTGGCCGGGCGTCTCTAGAGGGGAACCTTTATTTAGAAGATATAATGGAGGGAACCGGTAATAATTCTGTAGACATCGATATTTCTCTTGAAGAGATTCAGACAGCGGAGGTGCTAAAGCTCTTTCAGCAATCCAAGGATTTAACAGATGAGGAAATCGCTGAAAAATACAGTGCGGATGTAAATTCGGATATTTCCTTAAAAGGCAGTTGGAGTGAGTCAGAGCCCTTCAGTGCGCTTTTGGATTTTAAAGACCTTAAAATCGTAAGCGGAACTGTGGGAGAGATAAACCTGCTCGGACCTCTAAAATTAACCGATTCCAAATTAGACTATGATTTTGATATAAAGTTTTCAAACGCCAATCTGGCCCCGCTTCTGGAAGACGATCTATACGTGAGCGATCTGAACGCGGGCTTTAAAATAAAGGGGGTATTAGGGTTAGAGGGGGAATTCCCGGATAATTTCCAAGGCTCTGTTAAAGCCGAATTTGAGCCCTCCGGCATATTCGATATGAGCTTGGAGCGGGGGGAAATCGATGCTTCATTCAGTAAAAACGTACTGACTTTAAGATCGCTTGTTCTTGATTCTGATAAGATAAGGGTTAATGCGGGCGGGACTTTCGGGAGCTCCCGGACCCAGGGGATTGATTATGATATTGATTTTAAAGACCTAAGCGTCGTCTCTACATTTACCCGGGATATTCAATTAAAGGGCTCTCTTAGTGCCAAAGGGAAATTGAGCGGTGATATAGATTCGCCTCGACTCTCACTTACAGCAACAGGTTTGGATTTCTCCTATGACAACGATGCGTTAAAAATAAGAAGGTTCGATTTCTCAGGCGATACCAATTTCGATTTCTCAGATCTTAAAATCCGCGCCGGCGGGACGCTCAGAGACGCTATGTTTAACGGGAGAGAAATCAAGACCGTAAAATTTAGTTCTGAGAGAGCGCCCGGGGGTGTAGACGGTAAGCTGAGCATCCTTGAAACAAAAACAAGAAAATATTCAATGGATTTTAAGCTCAGAGATATTATGGGGGATGAGACATCGCTTGAAATAGATAATATTAATATCAACATTGAAAAGTCGGTACTTACAAATAAGGAGCCCATCGATGTAAAGATATTCAGAGATAGATTAACACTTCGCTCTTTTAATTTACATCATAAGGGTAATTATATAATAGGCAATGCCGAAGTCGGATTCGATAACACTCTTCAAGCGAAAATCGAGCTCAAGAAGATCGACCTTTTAGATGTTTCCGAGTTCCTTAATTTTCAATTCCCTGTAAAAGGCCAGGTCTCGGGTGTTATCAATTTCGGGCCGTCTCTCGATTTCCCCGATGTAGATGCCAGTATCCAGGCGAGTAATTTACAATATATGAATTTCAAGAGCGACCGGATTACGCTCGATTTCCTGTTCTCAAAAGGCGATGTCGATCTGGGTTTTTACATATATGAGAACTCCGAGCCCATACTTTCGGCAACCGCGCAGGCCAAGGTCGACCTTACTCAAAAGGATTTCGAGAAAAGCTTTCAGAACACTACGTTCAATGCGGATATTAAATCGGACGGTATTGATCTAAGCCCCCTCATAGCGTTTAACGAGGAGCTCCAAACTATAGACGGGGAATTAATTGTCGACCTGAGTGCTTCTGGCAGCGGGATGGATCCGAATGTAAACGGCAAGATAGAAGTCAAGGACGTAAGTTTTAAAATGTACTCTCTTGCGAATAAGTTTCGGATAGATCAAGGGGTGTTCGAAATGAAGGGTAAAGCGGGGAAACTCCATCCTCTTAAAATAAAGACCGAAGAAGGGGAAGGAACGTTTGAGGGCGATGTGGATTTCCGCACTCTCAAGTATACAGGTAAGGGGGTGCTGGAGGGTCTCATGGTAAGGGCTACCCCTGCTGAGGCTACTGCAAAATTGGACGGGCGGATCGACGTTAAGGGAGAGATGTTAAAAGCTCTCATCACGGGGGATATAACGGCCCGTGATATCGAAGTGATCGTCCCCGAGAAGCCCGTTAAGCTCGTTGAGAATATCAAGTTCGTAGACCAAAGAGATACGGAACGCGAGGAGTTTATCTATAGTGGTAAAAGAAAAATTGATTATTTTATCGAATATGTGGAAATGAAGCTCAATATTGATATTCCCAAAGACTCCTGGGTTAAAGGAAGCGGAGCGAATATCGAAGTCGAGGGTAAGCTTGAGATAAATAAGAAATTAAAAGAGCCCTATATAGTGACCGGAAATATAGATGTGGTAAGGGGTGAATATCAATTCATGGGTAAGCTCTTTGTCATACAGGGCGGTACCGTGAGCTTCAGGGGCAAGGAGGTAATCGATCCCTTTATCGATGTGAGAGCGCTCTATGAGGTATCCAGCGTCGAAGTGTATATAAACATAACGGGTACCGCAGCAAAACCCAAGATTCGGCTCTCGAGCAACCCTGCGCTTGAGGAAAACGAAATAGTTTCATATTTAGTGTTCGGGACCTCCTCCGATACGCTCGGAACAGATAACCGGGTGGCTCTTCAGGAAAAGGCCGGGGAGCTTTTGGGCGCAATGGCGGTAGATGAGATCAGGGATATGTTCGGGGATCAATTCGCGGTGGATGTTATTACGATAAAGGGAGGCCAGACCGGGTTTGACGAAACCGGTATTGAGGTGGGCAAATACGTGACAGAAGACCTTTATGTAGGGTATGAGCGTTATTCTTATGAGCGTTTTTTCTATGAAAGATATTTCTTCAGCCCGGGGGTGCAGTCATCCATCGTAACCGCCAATAGGGCGGTAATAGAATACAGAATTTTTGATTTCTTAACCGTTGAGAGTGAGATAGGGGATGAAACGGGCGCAGACCTCTTTTTTAATTTTGACTACTAAGAGCTGAAAAAGGGTTACTTGCTTTAAAGAAATTTTCTGATTCCTCTTACGGCCTGCATTATCCTCATTTCATTTTCCACAAGCGCTAGTCTTAAGAACCCCTCTCCGTAGTTGCCGAACCCTACGCCGGGCGATACTGCCACTTTGGCTTTCTCAATAAGGAGTTTAGAGAACTCAAGCGATCCCATATGCTTAAACTCCTCGGGTATTTCCGCCCATACAAACATCGTACCTTTGGGTTTAGGTATGTTCCATCCTGCTCTCGAGAGCCCTTCTACCAGCCTATCACGCCTGAGTTTATAGAGGCCTCGTATCTCACCCACACAGTCCTGCGGGCCATTTAGAGCCGAAATGGCCGCAACCTGAATAGGCGTGAATATCCCGTAGTCCATGTAGCTTTTAATTCTCTTGAGCGCAGCCACTATCTTTGGGTTCCCGACCATGAAACCCACACGCCAGCCCGGCATGTTGTAACTCTTTGATAGAGAATAGAACTCTACCCCCACTTCTTTTGCGCCCGGCACTTCTAAGAAGCTCGGTGCTTTATAATCGTCGAAGCAGAGCTCAGCATATGCGAAATCGTGCACTACTATCAGCCCCGTCTCTTTTGCAAGCTCGTATACGTCCTTAAAAAAGTCCAAATCCACGGTATGAGTCGTAGGATTATTCGGAAACGATATCATAAGAACCTTTGGCTTGGGCCAGACTTCCTTCACGGCCTTTTCGATTGACTCTATCAGCTCCGGACCCTGGGTTAAAGGGACGCTCTGGACATCTCCCCTCGATATAATTACCGAATACAGGTGTATGGGGTATGCGGGGTTAGGCACGATGACCATGTCTCCTGGTGAGAGTATCGAGAGCATAAGATGCGATATACCCTCTTTTGAGCCTATAGTGACCACAGCCTCGGTCTCGGGGTCAAGCTCCACGCCGTGCTTTCTCTTATACCAATCGCATATTGCGAGCCTGAGCTTGGGGATGCCTGCAGAAGCCGAATAACGGTGCGCCCTGGGGTCTTCAGCCGTTTCTACGAGCTTTTTTACAATATGCTCCGGTGTGGGTTGGTCCGGGTTTCCCATGCCGAGATCAATAATATCCTCACCCCTGGCACTGGCCCTGTACTTTAGCTCGTTTACTATGTTGAACACATAGGGGGGGAGTCTTCTAATGAGTGAAAAATCTTCAGGTGTCTGCTGCATAGTATTTCCTTCTGCTTCCGTATTATCGTTTTCTGGATAATTGTATGCGAATCCTTGACAATCTCAAGGAACTTCAGGGAGAATACCTATGGGGACGGGTACCTATGAGTAGAATATTCATATCGGCAACCGCAGTACTGTGTCTATTACTACCGTTGTCTGCATTCTCTGATGAGCTCTATCCGCAGTATGGTAACGCGTCTTGGTACGGGAAATCACTCCACGGAAAAAAGACGGCAAGCGGAGAAAAGTTTGATCAGCACTCATTTACCGGTGCTCACAGAAGCCTTCCCTTCGGCACACTGGTGAGGGTTAAGAACTTGAGGAACGGAAAGGAAGTCATTATTATTGTAAATGACAGAGGGCCCTTCGTAAGGGGACGTATTATAGATATATCCCGTGCGGCTGCAGACAGTATAGGCATCTTAAGCCGGGGCGTAACAAGGGTGAGGGTAGAAATCGTTTCAATGCCTGGGAGTTAATCACACATCCCCGGCCTATAGGTTCCGTTCTTTAGAATTTAGCTTCCTTGTGTTAAATTTCTTTACATGCGACTTAGGGTGTTGGTGCTATTGATAGCCATTCCGGAGTTTTTCTCGTGCGGGAAAAAGGATGTAGGCTATACGGACTTGTACGAAGGCAGCTCCCAAGACACTATCTCTATTAAAGAGGGGCAGACACAGATAGGCATAGCTTCATGGTACGGAATCGACGAGCACAATAATTATGCCGCGAGCGGAGAGAGGTTCAGTAAGTTCGCCTATACCGCGGCTCATAAGAGTCTCCCGATGGGTACAATGGTACGTGTGACCAATCTGGAAAACGGACGGGACGTGATAGTCAAGATAAACGACAGGGGCCCTTTCGTAAAGGGGAGAATAATCGATCTCTCACACGCGCCCGCCAAAGCAATCGATATGGTAGGTAAAGGCACTGTCAAGGTGAAAGTGGAAGTAATGTCTACGCCCTCTTCGAGGGACGGGAGTTATTTCGATGCTCGCTACACGGTTCAGGTAGGATCGTTCAGGGAAAAGGCCGCGGCTCTGGGTATGAAAAAGAAACTTGATATAGAATACGATGAAGTGAGGGTCGAAACTGTAAAAGTCGGGGGGGATAATTACCACAGGGTTAGGGTCGGCAGATACTCCAATAAAAGAGATGCCGAGAAAGCGGCTTCTAACTTGAGAAAACACGGGTACGGGGGTAACGTGATCCTGGAGTAATTTTTTTCGTTACGGTTTTGTCTCTCAATCCCCGGGTATTTAGGCTCTGAAAGTGGAGAATGCTATCGTATAAATATATGGTATGGTTGAGTTTTCCGCTGAATATTCTAATCTTAACTCAAATTTGATGCCGATTCGGGAGTAGAAAATATGAACCGATTTGTAAAATCGCACGGGCTTGGGAATGACTATTTCGTTATGGACGCATCGGATCTGACATTTGATCTAAATCCCGAAATCACAAAGCTCCTATGCGACAGGAATTACGGTATAGGGTCAGACGGTATACTTCTGTTGGTCCCCTCAGATCGTACTGACTTCGGTCTCAGAATATTAAATCCGGACGGAAGCGAAGCCGAGAAAAGCGGTAACGGGCTCAGGATCTTCGCGAAATATCTATACGAGCATGGCCACGCCCATAGCCGGGTCTTTACCATCGATACCCCAGGCGGCATAGTTACCGCGGAGCTTGAAATAAAGGACGCCCGGGTGCCTTTCGTCACGGTGGAAATGGGGGAAGCGACCTTCAGGAGCACTCTAATACCAGTTAGCGGAGAAGACAGGGAAGTTGTCGGAGAGGAGCTCAGAATCGAAGGGGAAATACTAAAGTTCACAGCGGTTTCTGTCGGCAATCCTCACTGCGTTGTATTTCTGGACGAGCTTGACGAAGGGTATATCAAACTCGTCGGCCCGTTGATAGAAAATCATGAAATGTTTCCTAACCGCATTAATGTTCAGTTCGCAAAACCACTCTCAAGAGACAGAGTCGAGATTTTAATCTGGGAAAGGGGGGCTGGGTATACCCTCGCTTCGGGCAGCAGTTCCTGTGCCGTGGCTGCAGCCTGCGTAAAGAACGGGCTCACAGACCGCAGCGTAACTATCTCCATGCCGGGAGGGGATCTGGATATCGAAATCAGGGAGGATTGGTCGATTAAGATGAAAGGTGCTGTGGAAGAGGTCGCGGCGGGTTCTCTTAGTGAAGATATGGTAAAGAGAATTAAAGCCCTTTCGTAATAAGGGCTCCCTGGTCTATAAATATTCATTTTTAAAATCCAGTATGAAACAACCGAGTTATGAGTAAACTGCTATTAACCTCAGACATAGTGCTCCCGATTTCTTCACACCCTCTTAAAGAAGCAGCAGTCTATATTGAAGAGGGTGTTATTAAGGATTTAGGGCCCGCATCAAAACTCATGAGTGAGTACAGGGGGGTTAAAACTCTCGAGCTGGGAGAAGGTGTTCTTTTGCCAGGGTTTATAAACGCTCATGTTCACCTTGAGCTCGGATGGATTAAGGAGAAAATAGGAGTATTTCAGGGGTTTACGGGCTGGCTCAAGCAAATTATCAATGCAAAGAGAGAGCCGATTGCAGAGGAAACCATAGAGTTTTCAGTTAAACAGGGAATAAAAGCGCTCATATCAAGCGGAGTTACTACTGTGGGCGAAATTTCATCTTACGGCGGCATAGATAAGCCGATTTTGAAGCACTCGGGCTTAAGAACTGTGCTCTTTAGAGAGGTTCTTGACTCAAAAGAACAAACGTGTGACTTAAGTAATTTTGAAACTGGGCCAATATACGAGGAAAGGCTCTTCCCGCATTCTCCTTACTCATGCTCACCCGGTCTCCTTGGAAAGGTGCTTGAATCTCATATGCGCAATAAAATACCGCTTGGCGTCCACCTTGCGGAAAGCCCTCATGAAATGGAGTTCGTGCGCGGGAAAGAGAACGCGATTGAGAGCACTATATTCCCGATTATCGGTAAAGAGTCCTTTTCGAGAAATATGGCTGATACTCCCTTCTCATATCTTAATGAAATAGGGTTTTTTGATGGGGCCGGGGTTACTACGGTACATATGGTCCAGGTGAGGCCGGAGGAAGTTCACGAGATACGCGCTAAAAATGTGGGCATAGTTCTTTGCCCGAGGAGTAATTTATTTCTTCAAGTCGGAGTTCCTCCCCTGGGGGATTACCGGTGTCTCGATAGGCTCGGTCTTGGGACCGACGGGCTTTCGAGTAACTACAACCTGGACTATTTTGAAGAGCTTAGGTTTTTACATCTCCTGATGTCACTGTCTTTAGGGAAAGATGCGGCAAGTAAATCCGTTTACTGCGCGACCCTGGGCGGCGCTAAGTCATTATACATAGAGGATAAAACCGGCAGCATCGAAAAAGGTAAAGAGGCCGACCTCATATTTCTTAACTCCGGTAATCAATCAAACGACCCCTATCTATCCGTAATATCTTCCACAAAAGACAATCTAGAAATGTCTATGGTCCGGGGGAATATCATCTACGAACGGAAATAGTTAAACCCTATAGTTGATATGACAGATATATGCAAGACCCTCTTCGTATACGGAACTTTACTCAAGGGTGAAGAGAGAAGTTTCTATCTAAGTGATTGCCGTCTTCTCCGGGCTATTGAAGTTCCCGGAGGTCTATATGATACGGGCAATGGGTATCCGGCTGCGCTGTTCGGCGAGCAATCTGAAGATACAGTCTCGGGCGAGCTTTATTATATGCCCGGCCCTGAGGGGAAATTAAAAGAGCTTGACTTGGTCGAGCAGGTGGAATCCGGTTTATTTGAGAGGGTTTTGTTAAACCATAGCGGTATGGAATTCTTCAGTTATCAGGCGGGAGCTGCACTTAGGGGCAGAACAACTAACGAGCACGTGATCGCGGGCGGCAGCTGGAGACTCCACTCATCACTGGCCCAAAGCGACCTGGCAGCGTTTGCGCTTAATTTCGAGAGGCTTCAGGCGAAGGTATATAGAGAGCCTGTTTCTCTTAAATCAGATGAGCAGATATACATAAGAGGGGACTTGCCTATACTCGTCACGGCCCCTCACGCCACGGCGCATGTTCGTATGGGTAAGCTAAAGCGTCAGGAGTTTTTCACAGGGGCACTCGCTGCCATTTTACATAGTATTACCGGCAGTCATGTGCTGTATACGAATAGCATCTCTCAAATCGACCCTAACTACTACGACGATTCTCCTTTTAAAGGTAAGCTCTCAGAAATCGTAAGCGGGTCAAATTTTCAATTCCTGATAGACCTTCACGGCACAGGACCCGGTCGAAGCGCCGATATTTTCCCCGGTACAGGTGAGGCTAGGGAGTTCCTGCTCGGAAACGGACATTACTTCGATACGCTCTTAAATGCCGCGGAATCAAGAGGAATTACTATTGGCGGCGAGGATGTCTTTCCGGCTGTAAGACAGATGACGGTTACAAAGTACGCGGCCAGGAAGCTCTGTGTTGCTTCAATGCAGCTTGAAATAGTGCGACAGCTAAGAAAGCCCCGGTCAGCGCCCGGAAATTTTAAAAGATTGCTCGGAGTTATGAAGGACTTTATAACTCAGCTGTCTATCAGCTGATCGGCCAGTACCACGCTTAAATGTTTAGTTTTTCTTCCCGTAAAGTGCTCAATCTGATGACCGCACGAGAATCCCGAGACCGCCACTACTGTGTCGTAAGTCGTCTCTTTGACCTTCGGAAAGAGCCTGTCCTGTCCGATCGCGCGCGAGACGCCGTAATGCTCACTCTCGTATCCGAACCCCCCCGCCATGCCGCAGCAGCCCGCTCCGCTCCGCTCTGCTCCGCAGCCCGATAATCCCAGAAGCTCGAGCGCCATATTGTCTCCCAGCATCGAGCGCTCGTGGCAGTGAGCATGATAAAGGACCCTAGGACCTTTATCTTTCCACTTAATGTTGAGTCCGTCTTTTTTATGAAGGCCGTACAAGAACTCACCCAAGAGATAACTGCTTCCGGCTAAAGCTCGTGCGTATTTATCTTCGGGTAACAGATACAGGTATTCGTCCCTGAAAGCCAGTATACAGCTTGGCTCCGTGCCGACTATGGGTATTCCCTCGTTTACGTATGGGAGTAGTGTCGAGACGTTTCTCCAGGCTAGCCCGCGCGCCTCTTCCACCATCCCCTCACTAAGCATAGGCCTCCCGCAGCAGACCCTCTTCTCTTCGATAATGACTTGATACCCAGCCGCTTCCAGCAGTCTTACCGCTGCCTTTTCGACTTCGGGCGTGTAGTAAGAAGCCCACGTGTCATGGAAGTAAACGAGCTTTTTCCCGTTTTTATTTATAGCGTGCCGGTTCCTCCTATTGAACCAAGCTATAAAATCTTCACTCGATACTAAGGGTAGAGAGCGCTCAAACGTAATCCCCATTTTAGAGAGTATTGTTTTTGTTATTGGGTTATCAATCATTAGGTTTGATAGTTTTGGGGCATTCGAGGAATATTTGCTTAGATCGTGAATATGTCCGAAGAGTCGTCTTCTTAAAGAGAGCCCATGTGTCTTATTGTAATGGGACAGGAATTCGAGCTTCATTTTTCCAGCGTCCACCTTTGATGGGCATTCCGTTTTACAAGCCTTACAGGAAATACACAGCTCATAGACTCCGTGCATTTCGGGGCTCGTAAACGCACCCTGTGTCAAGGTGCCCGATAGCACTTCTCTGAGGGCGTTAGCCCTTGCTCTTGTTGTGTCTTTCTCGTCGTGGGTTGCCTTATAAGAGGGGCACATTACGCCCTCTCCGAGCTTCCTGCATATCCCCTGCCCGTTGCACATCTCGACAGCGCCGTCAAACCCCCTGTCCTGGGACCAATCTAGGTATGTTTTCAGTTTTATAGTCTTATAGGACGGCCCATAGCGCAGGTTCTCCGTAGGTGATAACGGCTCGACAATCTTTCCGGGGTTTAGACGTCCCTCTGGGTCGAACACACTCTTTAACTCCCCTATGGCTTCGTATAACTCCTCTCCGAAGAGACGCTCGTTCAGGTAGCTCCTCTGAATACCGTCCCCATGCTCACCGCTCATAACGCCCCCCAGCTTTTCAGTAAGCTTAAGCGCCCCTTCAGTCAGCTCCTCCATAATCCTGACCCCTCCGCTCGTTTTCAGGTTGACGAACGGTCTGACGTGCAGGCAGCCCGCGCTCGCGTGGCCGTAAAAAGCGGCCCTCGTGCCGAGCCTCTTTGTTAGCTCCTTAATACCGTAGGCGTATTCGGGGAGCTTGTCCACGGGCACGGACACGTCTTCTATGCAGGCTATGGGTTTAAATTCGTCCCGCTTACTCACTAGGAGCCCGAGCCCTGCCTTCCTGACGTTCCATACATTTAATTGATCTTCCGGCTTAAGCGCGACGCTCCCCTTAAAACGGGTATTTCTTTTCCTGAGAGCATCTATAAGGCCCCTGGCTTTCTTACCGGTTTCTTTTTCATTCGCTCCGTAAAACTCTACGGCCAGGATTGCCTCAGGGTTACCCTCTACAAAAGAGAGCATCGGTAAAAAGCCGGCATGATCTCTTGTAAGGTCGATCAGCACGCGGTCAATAAGCTCTATCGCTGAAGGGTTTTGTTCCAATATAAAGGGGACTGACTCCATAGCTCCCAAAAAGTGCTCAAACTCAAGTACCGTGAGACCTGTAAACTGTGGTATCGGCTCAAGCTTGAGCGTAAGCTCAGATTGCACAGCGAGTGTACCTTCAGATCCCGAAAGCAGCTTAGCCGGATTGAAGGGCTCCTCGAGCATGTAATTTAAGCTGTATCCCGAAGCTCGGCGCCAATGGCGCGGGAACTTTTTTTCAATAGCGCCGGCATATTTATTTCTGAATTCTTGCAGCCTTCCGTAAAGGAGCGCCTCGGTATCGCCGCCTTTTGATTTCGATGATATTTCCTCTTTGGTAACGGCATGTAAATCAAGCAGCTCCCCCCCCGCTGATATGGTCTTTGAAGCCAAGACATTGTCTCCGGCCATTCCGTATAGTATGGAATGCGCTCCCGTTGCGTTTGTCCCGACCACGCCCCCGAGCGTCGCAACCTTGGAGGACGAGGGGTCCGGACCGAACATCAGGCCGTGTTCTCTTAGTCTGTGGTTTAGGTTGTCGATGTATATGCCGGGCTCAACACGAGCTGTCCTTGACTCTCTATCGACGTCTATAACTTTGTTTAAGTATTTGGAAAAATCTATTATGAGCGCGTGCCCTATTGACTGACCCGTCAGGCTTGTACCACCGCCTCTTGGGAGTATAGGGACGTCGTAGTTTGCCGAGGTTCGTATAGTTGCGATGACATCCTGGACAGTCTTGGGGATTACTAGCCCGATAGGCTCAATCTTGTAATTGCTCGCATCTGTGCTGTACAGGATTTTACTGAGTTTATCGAAACGCACCTCTCCTCTGAGCTCTTTTCTGAGGGCGTTTTCAAGTTCCTGGTAAAGTGCGTCCTTCTGCATAACTGAGACAATTATAACTTGCGATTTGTGCTATTAGCCAATGGCTAAGCCATTCGGGCAGCTAATTCCCGAGGGTCTAATCTGTAGAATTTATTTAATTTGGGTATTATATCATTCTTCCGATGCATCTGAGATCCTAAGCATGAATAGGTTCAGGTTATTATAACAGTCTTATATTGAGAGAATATGAAATTCGCCGTAGTCCCCGTAAAGGACCTGTCAAAAGCAAAGGAGAGACTATCCTCTGTAATGTCTCAGCAGGATAGGACCGCTCTTGCCTATGCGATGCTCGAGGATGTGCTTAGGGCGCTTAAGGGTTCTAAGCTCATAGGCCGTCGCTTCATAGTAACCATGGACCGCCGTGCGATCAAGATCGCAGCCTCCTATGAGATTGAGGTTATAGAGGAAACCGAGCAGAAGGGCGAGAGTCACTCTGTGGATTACGCCTCCCGGATATGTATGGAAAAGGGGGCGCAATCAGTGCTCGTCATACCCGGAGATGCTCCATTGTTAACCTCAGAAGACATAGACTCGATAGTGGAAAGAGAGAGAGAGACCCCTTCAGTTATACTCGTTCCGGCAAGAGACGACTTCGGGACAAACGCCATATTAAGAAAACCTCCCGATGCTATTCCCTCACGCTTTGGGGACGACAGCTTCAGAAAGCATAAAGACGAGGCAAAGGAGAGGGGTATTCACTATGATACTTACAGGAACTCCAGGATAGCCCTTGATATCGACCGCCCCGAGGATATAAGGGAATTTTTATCTGAGAAAAGTAATACTAAAACATACGATGTACTGTCCGGTTTAAACTTTACTGATCAAAAAGCCGGGTAGGTGAACTGCTTATTCTATTGTGTACTTACAATTAATAATTCAAATTGACGACCATTAATTTTAGCTCGGTCATCTCTTCTATGGCGTAACGGAGTCCCTCCTTGCCGACTCCCGAATTCTTGACGCCGCCGTAGGGCATATTTTCGACCCTGAAGCTCGGGTAATCGTTTACCACGACTCCTCCTACTTCTAGTGCCTCGTAAGCCTTAAACGCCCTCTTCATATCCTTTGTGAACACGCCGGCTTGCAGACCATAGCGTGAATTATTCACCTCTTCGAGCGCACGGTCAAAATCACTGTATTTTTCGACTTGAACCACAGGGCCGAATACCTCGCTGCAGGAAACATTCGCATCAGGCGGCACATCGGTCAATATCGCGGGCTCGATTAATCTCCCGTCCCGGCTACCGCCTGTAACGAGCTTAGCACCTTTCTCAAGCGCCTCATCTATCCACGCCACAATCCTGTCCGCCGAATGATCGTCGATGACCGGGCCTACGTCCGTGTCTTCAAGCATCGGGTCGCCCAGCTTAAGCGCCCTCGTGGCAGCTATAAATTTATCCATAAACTCATCGAATATCTTTTCGTGGATGTACATCCTCTGTACAGATATACAGCTCTGCCCGGCCTGATAGAATGCTCCCCATGCATTCCTTTGGGCGGCAAAACCCATGTCGGGCGGGTCTTCGTCCACGATAACCGCCGCGTTTCCACCGAGCTCGAGAGCCACTTTTTTCTTAGAGTACTTTTTTATTAGCTCCCAGCCGACTTCGTCGCTCCCGGTAAACGATACTTTCTTTATGCGCGCGTCTTCAATCACGGGCTCTACTGCCGCTCCGGGAAGGGGCAGGATATTTAGCGCGCCGGTAGGTAGTAACCCCAACTCCGTTACTATCTCTCCCAGCATGAGCGCGGATATAGGGGTCTGAGAGGCGGGCTTCAGCAGCATCGTGTTGCCGCATGCGATTGCAGGAGCTACTTTATGCGCGACTAAGTTTAAAGGGAAATTAAATGGGGAAATCCCCATGACCACCCCGAGTGGAAACCGCCTGGTCATCCCGAACATACCCTCGTTTCCGGCTACTGTATCTATCGGTATAAGCTCGCCCTCGCTGAACCTGTTAGTTTCTTCAGAAGCAAAGGAAAAGGTCATTATAGCGCGCTCGACTTCTACCCTTGCGGTCTTAAGCGGCTTCCCTCCTTCTTCCACAAGCGCCTTTGCAAATTCCCCTTTTCTCTTTTCTATACCCCGGGCGATCTCATCCAGTATTCTTCTTCTCAGGTAAGAGGGGCTCTGTTTAGTTTTGTTAAAAGCCTTCTCCGCAAAGCTTACGGATTCAAGCGCGGTATTTAGGTCGGGAATATTTATTACGCCCACTACTTCGTCGTTATACGGGCTTTTAATTTCCCTTTTTGTTTCGCTCTTAAGCCACTTTCCGTCTATCAGAAAACCGTATTCTTTCGGCATAGTCTCATACAATCTTAGAAAATCATATTTTTTTAAGGCTCCAGAATATCAAGCCTTGCTTCTTTTTCGATTATACCTTTATCGTGCGCCCTTTTAAATAAATATTCTAGTGCGGCTTTACCTTTTTCTCCGAGTTCAATTGTGAACTCGTTTACATACATTAGGACAAATTTCTCTCCTACGTCTTCCTGCATGCCCCTTCCATACTCCATAGCGTATTCAAGGGCTTCCTCCTTGTGAGCCAAGCCGTACTCAATGCTCTCCTTATGGACTCTCAGTATCTCCCTCTGAAGCTCTTCCTCTATGTCGCGCCTCACGACGTTTAAGCCGAGCGGAAGCGGCAGGGTAGTCTCCTTAGTCCAGAGCTCGCCCAGGTCGATGTATACATGCAGACCTGCCTCCTCGTAAGTAAGCTGCCCCTCGTGTATCAAGAGCCCCGTCTCGATATCCCCTTTCTCGACAGCCGGCATTATTTCGTCAAAAGCCATCTCTACAGGCGTGAAGCCGTCCTCAAATATACTGAGCAGTAGAAAAGCCGACGTAAGCTTTCCAGGGACCCCGATTTTTTTGCCCTCGAGCGTGTCGATAGGCTCTTTTGAAACCACAATCGGGCCGTACCCTTCGCCCATACTTGCACCGCACGACATAATCCTGTAAGTGTCCTGCACGCTGAGGTAACCGTGCGCCGATATCGCCGTTACCTCAAGCTCTCTGTGTAGCGCCCGTTTATTCAGGGATTGTATATCCTCTATTACGTGCTCAAATTCGATTCTGTCCGACGTGACTTTATCTTTTGCTATCGCGTAAAACATAAACGCGTCGTCCGCATCCGGGCTGTGCCCTAGTTTCATTTTCAATTTGCTCACCGTACATTCTCCTGGGCATATATTTATTTTATGTGTGATATATTCTGAACTCTGTGATTCTATCACATATCCCGAGCTCCGAAAGAAGCTGGCTGTATTTTATAATTCCCCTAATTCCGTCTTCCCCTAAATCATACTTAATCCTTTGGCTTATGTACTTAAAGCATATTGCCTCGCTAAGTCCGGTTTTACGGGCGCCGAGCTTTGCAATCCGTTTCAGGTTCGAGAGCCCGTATGCTTTTGAGCGCCGGAGCGCGTCCAGATTTCTACCTAACACGACGCTCTCGTTTACGGCAAAAACCGCGTACACGAACGGAAGCCCTGTGTGCTCGGTCCATATCTCACCCAGATCGTACACCTTGTAACCTTCGGGAGGGCTGTACATATATTCCAGACCCGCGTCCCCTATCAGCATACCCCCGTCTACGCCCTTTAAAAATTCCCCGTCCGGATTACTAGTCTCAGGGTTATATAGCTCGTATTTTCTGGGCTCATAGTCAGGCAAGAGGCTATAGAAAATTTCGAGAATTATCCTCAGAAGCGCTGTAGAGCTCTGAGACCTGCTGTCCACCGCGACTTTTCGTATATCTCCGATATCGCCCCTGGTTAGGAGAATAACGCTGTCCACTTTCCCTAGAGACGATATTGATATACCCGGCACGACCGCGTAGCTTTTTCTCCTCAGAAGCTCTGCAACGGGGATTAAAGCCAGGTCCACTTCTTTACGATAAAGCTTCTCCGATAGTTCAGCAGGCGGCGTGGCAATGAGCTCAAAATCGTTTTCTATTAAATCTTCCTCAATTGCGTATGTAAGTGGTTTGGAGTTCAAAAACGATACTGTACCCAGTCTAAGCAATATATTCACCCGTATGTTTTATGGTCCGTCAAATATTTCGTCAGTATTTTATTGGGTTAAACAGATAGATAATGCTATTAGGTTACCTGACTCTCTAAATCTTAAAACGAGCTCATATCGCCCTGCCATCTCCTGGGCAGGAATATTTTTTCGTATATCCATATTGCGTATGAATCCGTCATCCCGGCTATAAAATCGCATGCTGCGCGCTCAAGCGCCTCACCCTGCCTGGGACTCTTCTTATAAAGCTTCCAGAACTCCTCTTCGTTCTCGCAAAAATAGGCGTAAAGCTCTTTAATTACTTTCTGGGCCTTTAGGGAATTATTTTTGATCTTTTCGTTCATATACACTGTATTAAACAGGTAGCTCCTGAGCTCTACCATCGCGTGCTCGACTTCAGAGCTTGCAGAGATTCTTTTCCCGCCGTTTTTAAGGGTCTCGCCTATAATATCCGTAACCATGGTGTTTATTCTCTCGGAGTTAGATTTTCCGAGCGCATCTATGCATTCCTTGGGCGGTTCGTCATACGTTATAATTCCCGCTCTTATAGAGTCGTCCAGGTCGTGATTAGCGTAAGCTACAAGGTCTGAGATCCTGACTACCTGTCCCTCCAGGGTCTCCGGGCGGTATTTAGGGTTATCCAGCTTGCCCATCCCCTTTGAGTGTTTTGCTATGCCGTCACGCACCTCATGGGTAAGGTTCAGGCCCCGACCGCCTTTCTCGAGCACGTCCACCACTCTCAGGCTGTGAATCACGTGCTTGAACCCCCCGGGGAATATTTCATTTAACGCAGCTTCACCCGCATGTCCGAAGGGCGTATGCCCGAGGTCGTGCCCGAGCGCTATCGCTTCCGTCAGATCCTCGTTCAGCCTGAGCGCCCGGGATATGGTTCTAGCTATCTGCGCGACTTCGATCACGTGAGTGAGCCTGGTTCTGTAGTGGTCGTCCGTGGGGGAGAGAAACACCTGAGTTTTGTGCTTCATTCTCCTGAAGGATTTTGAGTGGATAATCCTGTCTCTGTCTCTTTGGAAGTCGGTTCGTATTGAGCACTTCTCTTCGGGGGTTACCCTCCCTTTGGTGTCGGTGCTGAGACATGCTCCCTGGGAGAGTATCTTCCTTTCAATCTCTTCGGTCTGCTCTCTAATACTCATCGGAATTTCTCATAGTATCTTAGGGGGCAAATTTTACATCCTTACGGATATTCCCCTCTCTCTCATGTAATCCTTAGCCTCGTTTATAGTATACTCTCCGTAGTGAAAGATCGATGCTACGAGCACTGCGTCCGCCTCCCCGTCTTTCACTCCATCGGCCAGGTGCCCGAGGTTTCCCGCGCCCCCCGAGGCTATAATCGGAATACTGAGGCTCCTCGATGTTTCCCTTGTAAGCTCAATGTCATAGCCCGATTTAGTGCCGTCCTTGTCCATACTCGTAAGCAGTATTTCACCTGCGCCGTTCTCTTCCATCCTTTGAGCCCACTCTAAAGCGTCAATCCCAGTCGGGTTCCTACCCCCGTGAGTATATACCTCCCATCTTCCTGCGCCCACTCCCCTTGCGTCGATTGCGACCACAATACACTGACTTCCGAATCTGTCCGCAGCTTGAGTTACGAATCCCGGATTTTTAACCGCCGCGGTATTGATAGACACCTTATCGGCTCCGGCCAAAAGTAAAGCCCTAACGTCCTCAAGCGTCCTTATGCCCCCACCCACTGTCAGGGGCACGAATACCTGCCCGGCAGTACGCTCTACGACGTCGATTATGGTGTTCCTCTCTTCGTGCGACGCCGTGATATCGAGGAAGCACACCTCGTCCGCGCCTTCGTCGCTGTACTTTTTCGCAATCTCCACCGGGTCGCCTGCGTCTCTCAGGTTGACGAAGTTCACTCCCTTTACCACCCTGCCGTCCTTTACGTCGAGACAGGCGATTATTCTCTTTGAAAGCATTATGAGTACCTCTCTATAGCCTTTTTAAGGTCTATTGCACCTGTGTATAAAGACTTGCCCAGTATAGCGCCTGTAAGTCCGAGCTCCTCGATCGTAGCGAGCTTATCCAGGTCATCGGTAGAGGCTATGCCACCCGAGGCGATTACGGGAATAGGGGAGGCAGCGGTAAATTCTCTTACCTGGTCGAGGCTTATGCCCTCCATCGTGCCGTCCCGCTCTATATTAGTATTAAGTATTGCGCTTACGCCGATCGCCTCAAACTCCCTGAGAACCTCTTTACTGTCGGTATCGATTACTTGGGTCCAGCCTTTTACGGCGATTTTACCGTTTTTTGTGTCTATCCCCACAGCGATAGTGTCCGGGAATTCCATACAGGCTTGCTTCAGGAATCCGTTGTCACTGAAAGCGGCTGTCCCTATAATTATCCTTTTTATACCCAGACCGATATATTCTCTCACAGTCTCTATGTTCCTTATACCTCCTCCGAGCTGTAGGACACGCGACCGAGCTCAGTATATCCTCTATAGCAGACACGTTCACCGGCTCTCCCGAGAAAGCGCCGTCCAGGTCGACTACATGTATCAGGCCCGCTCCGGCGTCTTCCCATTTCTTAGCCACGTCTCCGGGCTTTTCCGAAAATACGGTTACATTACTTTCTTCCCCTTTGTACAGCCTTACGCACTTTCCGTCTTTAAGGTCGATCGCAGGAATTATTTGCACTTAGTTCTCCAGGAGGTAATTGTTTAATCTCATTGCAGCGGTTCTCGCCCCTTCCTTTGCAAGCTCGTCCACAGTAATCCATCTTGCTCCCCGCTTAAAGAACTTCTTGATTTCAAATACGTTATCTGTAAGCGCTCTCTGTGTCTCGGAGAAATAGCTCTCCCAGAGCAGTTTCGCATCATCAGTTCTGTAAAGCTGCATACTGAAGGCAACTGAAGCAGGGGCTTGGGCTCCGTAATCGCCGCCCTGTCGCTCACGGTATTCGGATATGACCCCCACGAGCACGGTGTCCGCCCCTAAGGATTTACCCACGTCAATCGCGGTATTTCTGTAGTGCGATCCCGGATTCTCAGTCTTGATTTCCACGTATTCATTATCTGACGCCCGTATCGGAAGTATTTTAACCGTCGTTACCTCTGTAATAAGCGTCTCATAAAGCGCTAATGTAAGAAATCTTTCATTCGGTGTGACAATCGCCTTGGGCTCGTATATCGAAAGCCCGGCTTTGGTGGAAAAGGGTATTACCGCAATACTCTTAATCTCAGCGTCCGTGCTATGAGACTCCCCGGGAGACTCCGCGTAAGAGTTTCGGATATACGGGGAAAATATGCAGAGCAAGACTATGATAATCACGAATTCCCTGTGTTTTAAGAATTCCATATTGGTATAAATATACAGTAATATCCGATTAGCGAAAGGAATATCCGGGGGGTGCTCGCAGATATACTGTTTGTAATAAATTCGGATTGCTACATAATAATGCTATGAAATATTGGCTGGTAAAATCAGAGCCCGGTGCATACTCATGGGAAGACCTTCTGAAAGACGGCTGGACGTACTGGGACGGTGTAAGGAACTACCAGGCCAGAAATAACCTCAGGGAAATGAAAAAAGGCGACCAGGTCCTTTACTATCACAGCAATAAAGGACTTCACATAGTCGGAGTTGCCAGGGTGACTAAAGAGCATTATCAAGACCCTACCACTTCGGACGAAAGGTGGGTCGTAGTCGATATAGAACCCATTAAACCTCTAAATACCCCCGTTACATTGTCCGATGTAAAATCCGACGCGCGTCTAAAAAACATGCCCCTAATAAAACATAGCAGGCTCTCCGTAATGCCGGTAACCAAAAAGGAATTCGATCTAATAATGAGAATGGGCAAGTAAAGTGTTTTGACAATGTGGGGCCTCCTAATTATCGTATTTCCCTATGTATCTTACTAAAGACGAGATCAAGCTTGTGGATCAGATGCAAAAGGGCGACCGGGTTGCTCTGGGCAGGCTCATGACCCTGGCCGAAAGCCGCCACCGATCCCTCCCGGGCATTCTCGGGCTCATAAATTCAAGTGCGTATGGCTCGTATGTGATCGGCATCACAGGCCCTCCCGGAGCCGGCAAAAGCACCATCACAGACAAGCTGATCGGTCAATATCGAGCTCAGGATAAAAGAGTCGGCGTCATAGCCGTTGACCCGTCAAGCCCCTTTTCAGGCGGCTCTATTCTGGGAGACAGGGTACGCATGCACGAGCATTCGATGGACGACGGCGTATTTATAAGGAGCTTAAGCAGCAGGGGCTTGAGCGGCGGGCTCGCTCGTTCGGTCAGCGAAATGATCAAGCTCTACGGCGCGTTCGGTATGGATTATGTAATAGTCGAAACAGTGGGCGTCGGACAGACCGAGCTTGATATAATGGACATTGCAGACACTGTGGTCGTGGTGCTTGTGCCCGAGGCCGGAGACGCAGTTCAGACTATGAAAGCCGGGCTTATGGAGATAGCCGATGTCTTTGTTGTAAATAAAGCTGACAGGGAAGGGGCAAAGGTTCTGGCATCTGAAATAAAAAGTATAATCTCTATCAAATCTAGCAAAGATAACTGGGAGCCCCCGGTGCTCCTCACTTCCGCCCATGTGAACGAGGGTATAGCTGAATTAAAGAATCGGGTGGAAGCGCATAAGAATTATCTTCACAGGACCGGGCGGTTTAAGAAAATCAGGGGAAAGCGCAAAGAACAGGAGTTCTCTTTGATAGTTAAAGAGAATATGGAGAGTGAGTTTGGTAAAAAGCTTCAGAGTGAGGACGTTAAAGAAATTTACGAGCTTGTGAAATCTGGCGAGATCGACCCTTATGAGGGAGCTAAGCGCGTAATTCAGAAGATTATGTAACTCCGTTTAATCTCCTATTTATAGTCACATCGCAAGAAATTTGAGCCGGCATTAAACCAAAGAGATTCTTAAATGATATAGCGTTAAGTGGTATTATGTTGTTATATGGAAGTATTTTCTTTATACGCCCTCACTTTCGTTATTCTCCTTTCATCGTACGACGAACAGGACCCCTACGCTCAAAAGCGGTTTGAAATGGTTGAGAGCCAGATTATCTCAAGGGGCATTCAAGACGGTAGAGTTGTTCAGGCGATGCTCAAGGTTCCCCGGCACGAGTTCGTATCCGAGGGTTTAAGAGGCTCCTCCTATAAAGACAGCCCTGTGCCTATTGAGAAAGGGCAGACGGTTTCACAACCCTATATGGTTGCGCTGATGACTGAGCTTCTCGCCCCGGCTCAAGGTAAAAAGATCTTAGAGGTTGGAACGGGCTCGGGTTATCAGTCTGCTGTATTGGCTGAGACGGGCTGCGACTTATATACTATCGAGATCGTAGAGCCGATAGCTCTAAGAGCCCGGCAAACTCTTCGGGACCTCGGGTACGAGAATATTAAATTCAAAATTGGCGACGGTTACAGCGGATGGGAAGAGCTCGCGCCTTTTGACGCAATCATAGTCACGGCCGCGCCTAAAAGTATTCCTCAGAAACTAATAGAACAATTAAAGCCCGTAGGCAGGATGGCTATTCCCGTCGGAAGTGTTAACCAGGAGCTCAAGCTCGTAGAGAAATCAGAAGGCGGAACCGAGATCAGGAATGTAACTTCGGTACGTTTTGTTTCGATGACCGGGGAATCTCAGAAGTTTTAAGCTATTAGTAACTCGGGCGGCCGGATAAGTAATGAATTAAAAAGGAGGATATTCTTATACCTAAGCAGCCGCCGAGTTTTGTCCTATATATCCAGACTAACAATATTTCCAATTTGAATTTGTCTTGAGCTTTCCGTTATTATACCAGTTGAGTTCTCTTCATCAACATCGAGCACCACGACCTTACCGATTAAGGTGCCGGGGATCGTTACCCGTTTCCCGGAGTCGGGGTCATAGGACTTACGAGGGAGCGTATAGATGGACATCGTGTTGCCGGGCACTACCGAGTGAACCTCCCCTATGTCCATATATATCACATCGCCCTTTCCGCTAAGCTGCGTATGGTTTTTCGTTTCAATAATAAAACCCTCAACCCTCTCCACGCCTTTTTTCTCCGTTACTTCTTTCACGAAAGGCTCGTGAGGTCTGATGCGCGCACCCCGTGTTATCTCCCTGAACGACTCGGTTATCACAGCCGTCGATTTCCTCTTATCCAGTACTTCTATTATTTCTATAACACCCTGAACAGATACTTTATACCCCATCCTGTTTCCGGTGATGGGATGATCTACGGGTTTCGATGAGCGGAATACAGTGAATTTATCCCCTACGCTCACGCCTTGCTCGGAGCCTACGTTCGTAAACACAATGTCTCCTGTTCCGAGTAGAATTTTCGGAGGCTCCGAAGTCAGTATAGTCCCCATATGCTTCCAGCGGTGGGAGGAAATGAACCCTTCCGACCCCCCGGGGGAGTAATAAAAAACAGGCGGCGGAGGCTCTATGTCCTTGAATGATATTTTTTTAGATTTGGGCTCGATCTTCACAACGGGCATATTGGCCGGAGGTTGAATTTTAAGGGACAGAACATCACCCGGGTATATTCGGCTCGGGTTATCGATCTGCTGGTTCAGGTCCCATAGACGCGGCCAAAAGAGGGGGTTATCGAAGAACCTGCCTGAAATCTTCCACAGAGTGTCCCCGGGACGTACGACATAAATAGTAGTACCGTCTTTTGGATAGGGGAGGTTGCCCTCTGCCAAGGCCATTGTGGACAATAAGAAAATTGCGAGTACAACTCTCAGATACATCCCATACCTCCTTCTAATTTCAATAAAGCGAATATTAGCTGATATCAAAGCTGTAAATTTTCGGCCCATACAAACTCTATTAATTTGTATTACCGATTTTATTACTGCACAAGCTTTGTTTTATTACTGTATAAGCTTGGACTTGTATATTTGTCGCTAATCCAATTTTACACCTTTTAAGCTTTCATGTAAATAAGTTATGGACTATACTTAATAACCGTTATAAAGTTTAGTATAGTTTTTGTCTCACATTTTCTATGGATAACCAGATTTTAATAAACGTGACGTTCAAAGAAACAAGGGTGGCCAAGGTGGAAAACGGCTCGGTTGCGGAGCTCTATATAGAGCGTGAGTCTGAACCCCGGGTCGTCGGCAATATATATAAGGGCAGGGTGGGTAAGGTCGTACCCGGAATGCAGGCTGCTTTTATCGATATAGGTCTTGAGAAGTCCGGTTTTATCTCGGTAGAGGATGTGAATGAAGACTCTCTATATGATTTATATTTCGAAAGCGGCGCGGATGAAGTTGATACTAAAAAAGACATAAAAGGATTAATACAGGATATTCTGAGAGAAGGCCAGCATGTGCTGGTCCAGGTTTTAAAAGAATCTGTCGGCGGAAAAGGGGCAAAACTCTCATCCTACATCGCCATACCGGGCAAGTATTTGGTGCTGCTCGGCACAGTCGACATTGTGGGTGTATCGAGAAAGATCGAGGACCAGAAAGAAAGAGACAGGTTGAGTAAAGCGCTAAGGGATATGAAGCCCGAGGGCTTGGGGCTAATAGCGCGTACATCGAGCGTAGGGGCTACGACCGATGAGCTCAAGAAGGATATGAAGGATTTGATCGTTGAGTGGGAGAGTATAAGGAAGAAGAGCGAGTCAGCAAAGCGCCCCACCTTACTCTACAGCGAGCCCAAGCTCTATATTAAAACCGTCAGGGATTTTATATCGGCCGATATTAACAAAATACTGATTGATTCCGAGCCTGTTTATAGAGAGATCAAAGATTACTTAAAACGCAATTTCCCGGACTTTAAAATAAAGGTCGAATTATACAAGAAGAAAGATCCTATATTTGAGCATTTTGGGGTAGAGAACGAGTTAAAGAAGATATTCAAGAGGCAAGTGTGGCTTAAATCGGGAGGGCATATAATAATAGATGAAGCCGAAGGGCTTACCGTGGTCGATGTTAATACCGGCAGGTATCAGAGCGGCAAGAACCAGGAGGAGACTATCTACAGTCTGAACCTTGAGGCTGCCACTGAAATCGTTAAGCAAATCAGACTCAGAAACCTCGTGGGTATAATAGTAATAGACTTTATAGATATAAGAAATCCAAAGCTCAGAGACCAGATTTACGAGGCATTCGTCGAGGCGCTCAAGCAGGACCGGTCCAGGTCCGTAGTTCTTGAAATGTCTTCTTTCGGGGTCATTCAAATGACCAGGCAGCGTCTCAGAGAAAGCATATTGTCCGAGCTTGCGGAGCCTTGCCCTTATTGTGAGGGCGTGGGGCTTCTTAAATCCCGCCACACCGTGTCCTATGAGATTATAAGAGAAATCAAGAAACACATAGATAAGTCCCAGGGCAATAAAAATAATGGCAATGAAAATAAAATTATTGTCAGGGCTAACTCAAATGTGATAAAAGCATTAAAATTATCAGAGAAAGACAACATCAACCGTTTGCAGGATCAATACGGAGTGGAAATAGAATTTAAAGGCGGCAGCGGCAGGGTTGAGAAATTCCAGGTCTCAGTCGAATAGTTCTTTGCTTAACCCATTTAAGGAAATGTGTCGACACGTAGTAGCCTACATAAAATAAACGAAGGCATGGAAACTGATAGAGTCTTAAAAATAGTACAAATATTATTCCAGACCGTTTTCTCGAGACGCCGGTGCGCCTTTTTGGCGGCCGCATTCATTTTAGGATTATACGCGTGCGGGAACGCAGACACTGTAGAGCCTGAATTAGCTCAGGATACTGTTACAGAAGAAGTGTATGAAGAATCCCCCGCGGAAGAGCAATACGAGGCCGGCACTGAATATACATACAAAGCAAGCGAGAGCGTCCGTAAGCTTCCTAGGGTCGCTTCAATTAGTATAGCAACTGTAAGCCCGGACATAAGGGAGGGTTTCAAGGCCCTGGTGGAAACGGAAAATCCGGATACCGGAGATATAGATTTTATATATGAGTGGAAAATTAACGGTGAGGAAATTGTAGGCGTAACGGATCAGGTAATAGAGTGGCAGGACGCATTTAGCAAAGGCGACACTTTGTCTGTCGCGGTTATCCCGGTAAGCGAGATAGGGCAGGGGGTTTGGATGGCAGAGGGCAGTATCGTCATTCCCAACTCTCCCCCCGAGATAATTTCAGAGCCGGGCGCTTTGTTTGACGGCGGAGAGTTTAACTACACGGTGGAGGCCCTTGACCCCGACGGCGACAGCTTCGATTTCACTCTGAGGGGCGCTCCCAAAGGGATGACCATCGAGCCCGCAACGGGGCTCATTACCTGGGGATACAACACGGAGGACACGGGCGATTACGAAGTCCATATTGTAGTCACTGATTCTGAGGGCGCAGAGACGCTACAGACGCTCAATTTCACAATCCATGACGATGATTCCCCTCCCCAGTACCAGCCTTGAAAAAAGCACAGCCACTCATTACCCTTATTTACTTGAAGTAGTATTAATTTCTGATTGAGACGGCTCATAACTTTCATCTTATTTACTGCATACCGGAATCGTATGAAAAAACCGATACTTCGCCTTGAGCATATAAGCAAATTTTATGAAGAGGGTGGAAACAGGGTAAATATTCTCAGCGATGTAAATGCGGAATTCATTCAGGGGGAGCTTGTCGTGCTGCTGGGCAAAAGCGGCTCTGGAAAGACTACACTACTTAATTTGATTTCAGGGATCGATTCCCCAGACAGCGGACGGATAATAATAAACGGTAAGGATATCTCGGGCCTGACAGAGAATGAGCTCACGCTTCTAAGAAGAGAGCAAATTGGGTTTATATTCCAGTTTTTTAATCTTGTCCCTACTCTTACCGTCATAGAAAACGTATCGCTTCCACGCGAGCTTTCAGGCGTATCCAGAAGAGACAGCTTTGATAAGGCGCTCGATCTGCTTTCAAAGGTCGGCCTAAAAAATAGGGCCGATTCCTACACTGATGTGCTCTCGGGGGGCGAGCAGCAGCGCGTCGCTATCGCCCGCTCCCTCGTAAATGATCCCGCTTTAATATTGGCAGACGAGCCTACCGGGAACCTAGACACCGGGACATCGCTTGAGGTTCTCGATCTACTCCTCGGGATACAGAGGGAGTCCGGGAAAACCATGATAGTGGCAACGCACAGTCTCGATATAGCGAGTCGCGGAGACACCGTTTATAAGATTGAAAAAGGAAGCCTAATTCAGGCGATAAATAATTAAGCGCAATCATCTGATGTACATAATCAAGCACTCCCTGATCGACTAATCATGAATCTTACATTACTAGGCGTTGGATTTAGCTATATCAGAAAACACGCGCTCCAGAGCTTCCTCCTTATCCTCGGAATCGCTCTCGGCGTGGCTCTTGTAACTTCAGTTGATCTTGCAAATAAAAGCGCGTCGCTCTCGTTTTCACTCAGTACGGAGGCGTTTTCAGGAGGCGCCACACACCGTATCACAGGTAGAAGCGGCAGTGTGGACGAGCGTGTATACGCCGAGCTTGTAACCGAGGGAATCAATAACGCTGCCCCCTATGTCGAAGATTATGTCAATGTCCCCGGTTTTGACGGACGCACACTCAGGCTTATCGGCATCGACCCCTTTTCAAGCTTAAATTCCGGGCAGGGCATATTAGGCAATGATCTGCCGCCGGAAACTTTCTCTTCGTTACTAACCATGCCCAATACGGTTCTTATATCCACGGCCCTTGCAGACAGGGAAGGATTGAGCAAAGGGGATAAGCTTCAGATCGAGTACGGCTCGGACACTCGGGAAGTCCTTGTAATCGGCTTGATCGAGCCTCAAAAGAGCGGTAGCGTGAGTGGCCTCGACGGGGTTCTGGTTTCTGATATATCAACGGCACAGGAGCTTTTGAATAAGACAGGGCAGCTAACCCACATCGATCTGTCTATAGACGATCAAACCCGGCAGGGCCTTCTTCGTCTCACTCAAATTCGAAATACGCTTCCTGAGGGTGTAGACATAGAGCGGGTCGATCAAGTGTCTAAATCCGCTGGGAATATGACCCGTGCTTTTGAGCTGAATTTAATGACCCTGAGCCTGCTTGCTCTGTTTGTGGGCTTATTCCTTATTTACAACGCCGTCATATTCTCAGTCCTCTCAAGACGCCACACTTTTGCCGTGCTTCGAGCGCTGGGCGCCACGGGCCCGGAGATCTTTAAAACGGTCTTGACTGAAACCCTAACGTTGGGTCTCATAGGCAGCCTGTTAGGTCTCTTGTTCGGTATTCTCCTGGGAAGGGGTATTCTCGGGCTCGTTACGAGCACGATCAACGACCTCTACTTCACGCTCACGGTTACCGAATTCACCGTGTCTCCCTATACAATAATTAAGGGTCTGCTGCTCGGAATAACGGCTTCTGTAGTTGCGGGGGTAGTACCCGCCTACGAGGCTTCGCGCGTAAAGCCCGCAGGCGCTCTCACCCGCTCTACTCTGGAACGTCTGGTGCTTCGATCCCTCAAGCCCTTGAGCTTTGCGGGGGTGGGCTTTATCGCAGCGGGGTTATCGCTTATCTACTATCCATCAGACAGCCTCAGCCTGGGTCTGATTTCCGTCTTCTTTATACTCTTAGGCTCGTCTCTCCTCGTGCCGTTTATTACACGTTTATTAATGAAGCTCTTTTCATACCTTGGAGGCTCTATTGGAGTAATCGCTCAAATGGCGCCCCGCAATGTAGTACGCTCGTTAAGCCGCACAGGGGTCGCCATAGCCTCCCTCACAGTTGCCGTATCGGTAATACTCAGCGTAGGGATTATGATAGGAAGCTTCAGGGTTACAGTCGTAAGCTGGCTCGACAACACGCTTAACGCGGATATTTTCATTTCCGGAGCCTCACAGAACGTAAGCAGCAATACGGGGCTCGATCCCGTAATTTATTCAGAAGTCGCCCGCTTCCCCGGTATAGATAAAGTAGCTTCGGCAAGGAGGCGAAGGCTCAGGAGCCCTGAGTACGGACCTTTCAATCTACTTGCAGTAACTGAGGACATAGCATCAGAAAATAAAAAATTTATATGGAATGAGTCAGAACGCGGGGAGATTTGGGAGAAGCTTCTCCAAGGCTCAGTTTTGGTCTCAGAATCATTCGCTTATAGAAACGGCATTAAGCCGGGCCTCGGACAAACTGTTGGGCTTACTACCGACAGAGGGGTAAAGGAATTCAAAGTCGCAGGCATTTACTATGATTACAGTTATCAAACGGGCGTGGTTCTGATGGCCGATACCGTATACCGTACATTTTGGAATGACGAGCTGATCAATTCTCTTGCGGCCGATGTTGCCCCGGATGAGGATCCGGAGAAAATAGCCCGGGGGCTAACAAGCGCGCTCTCTCAAAAATATAATGTCTATGTCCGCTCCAACCAGGCTCTCAAAGAGTCCGCCTTAAATACGTTTGATCACACTTTCAAAGTCACAAGCGCGCTCAGAATACTCGTCGTAGTGGTCGCGTTCATAGGGGTGCTTAGCTCTCTCATGGCCCTTCAGCTCGGGAGGGTAAAGGAGTTCGGGGTGCTCCGTGCAATAGGCATGACTGTAACGCAGTTAAGAAGAATGATGTTTTTAGAAAACGCTCTCATAGGCGTCACCGCGGGCTTACTATCTATACCCGTGGGTCTTCTTCTCTCATATTTATTAATTTATGTGGTGAATCTCCGCTCCTTCGGATGGACTGTCGCACTCGTGCTTAAGCCGAGTTTTTTAATTGAGGGCTTATCCGTATCTATAATAGCGGCCTTAGCTGCGGGTGTTTATCCTGCTTTAGTCATTGACCGGGAAAACGCTGCCCGTTTACTGAGGGAAGAATAGCAGAGGACATTATCTATGAAAAGACGGTATATAGTTTTTATCATTCTTATTATCTCTGTATCCGCCGGCTCCGTGATATTTTTATCGGGAGCGGAGACAGAGAAGAGACGACCCGCTGATTTTTCAGGCATGCTCTCAGGCGATAGCCCCGGTGGTTTTAAGAAGGCGCTTGAAGTCCGGAATTTTAATTTCCCCGAGGATTCGGGTCCCCACCCCGGGTATCAGACCGAATGGTGGTATTACACCGGGAACCTCAAGGACGGTTCGGGCCGCCGCTTCGGATACCAGCTCACATTTTTCAGAAGAGCCCTCAGTCCCGATAACGTAGACAGAGAGTCGGGTTGGGCGGCCAGTCAGATTTATTTCGCGCACTTCACGGTGAGCGATATAGAGAACAGGAAATTCTACGCCGCTGAAAGGTGGAGTAGGGCTGCATTAGGGCTCGCCGGGGCCCAGGCCGCTCCCCATCGAGTATGGATTGGGGACTGGTCTTCAAGAAAGAACGGAGGCACCTTTAATCTCGTCGCCGAGGACAGTGGTTTTTCTATTGACCTTAAGCTTGAGCCCCAAAAGCCCGTTGTTCTCCAGGGTGACCGGGGTCTTAGTCAAAAGGGCGGTGAGCCCGGCAACGCGTCGTATTACTATTCAATCACCCGCCTTAAAACAGAGGGTAGCTTAACGGTGGACGGGAGTGAGTTTAAAGTACAGGGGCAAAGCTGGCTCGACCGTGAATGGAGCACAAGTGCCCTTGGTGAAGGTCTTCAGGGATGGGACTGGTTTTCCCTTCAGCTTGACGACGGACGCGATATCATGCTTTACCGGCTCCGAGGGAAAGACGGCTCTATCGATGTGAACTCCGCGGGGACTCTGATAGAAAAAGACGGCACAGCCGTTGCGCTCGATTCGTCTCAATTTTCTATCAATGCCCTGGATACTTGGAAGAGCCCTGGAACCCAGGTCGTTTATCCCTCTAAATGGCGCGTGTCTGTCCCGGAATATGCGGTTGATCTAATGGTAACGCCTTATCAGCCCGACCAGGAGCTTAAATTATCGTTCGTTTACTGGGAGGGTGCCGTAAGGATTTCGGGTGATGGATTCTCCGGAAGCGGCTATGTAGAGCTCACCGGATATGAATAATCCCACAAACGGTGTAATTTTTCAAAGCCGGTATATAGGTCAATATTTATCAATATACACAGAAATAAAACTGAGGTATATTTAAAGCCATATACATATAATCGCTGTTTTGCACATTAATTACAGCGGTAACTTAAAGCAATTTGTATATTTATACGGAGGAGTTATGAGACCCTCATTTGAGCCCGGGATGTTCATAGAGAAAAGGATCGAGACAAAGCCCGAAATGGCCGCGTCACGCTTCCATGCCAATTCTCCGCGGGTGCTTTCAAGCCCTTCTCTTATAACATTCTTACAGACGACGTGCGCAGACCTAATGGCCCCATTTTTAGACAAGGGGGAGATGGTTGTCAGCGTAAAAATTGAGCTCAGCCACTTTGCCTCGGTACCGATAGGCTCTGAGCTTATGGTCAGGGCTGAGATCGTTAAATCCAGGGGCAGTACGATCTACTTTAAGGTAGACGCTTACGATGAGACCGAAAAGGTAGCCTCGGGCTATAACGATATGTATATAATAAATGAGGAAAGGTTTGCCAGAGGGATTGAAAGAAAGATTGAGTCCGGTAAGAAAAGAGCTCAGTCTGTATAAGATTTTCTCTGTTGTAAGGTTTGAGATATGACTCAACCTATCACTACATAGTAATATCAATTCATATGGGTAGCGGAGTAAAAAAGTAATGGAAAAAGGTATGCTGGAAAATCTCTATCATGTGGCTATAGCCGTGAGAGACCTGGAGAAGGCAGAGGAATTGTATCAGACCGCTCTTGGTCTCAAGGTCGAGCGCCGTGAGGTTGTGGAGGATCAGGGTGTAAGGACTTCTATGCTCGTGCCCGAAAAGGGAGGCGCCGCTATTGAGCTTCTTGAGCCGCTAGACGATAACTCCCCGATATCGAAGTTTTTAGAGAAGAGGGGAGAGGGCATACACCATATTTGTTTTCTCGTTGACGATATCGAGGCTACGCTTAATAGACTTAAAGACCAGGGAGTCGGGCTTATTGATGAATCCCCCCGTCAGGGCGCCTATAACTCCAGGGTCGCTTTCATCCACCCAAAGGCAATGAACGGAGTTCTTGTAGAGATTGCCGAGATCAATAAAACGGAGCCGAAATAGGGCGGTGAACGAAAGTAAGGAAGATCGAGATCCAACTTCGCCGCCCGGGTAGACTCC
>Ga0114931_10000123_pt1 | contig 85539 bp, 99 predicted proteins | sample 2SBtaG_FD_89579 | JGI IMG/M metagenome (GOLD analysis project Ga0114931, IMG submission 89579) | Deep subsurface microbial communities from Kolumbo volcano to uncover new lineages of life (NeLLi) - 2SBTROV14_V59a metaG | ecosystem: Environmental > Aquatic > Marine > Volcanic | place: Kolumbo...
AAGAGCATCTCCACGACATCTAAATTACATCTAAAACCTCGCTTCTCATCTCTTCTTGTACAAAACATTAATTCGTAGAGGTTTATAAAGATTGTGGGGTTTTGGTGCGTTTCTGTTGCTATTATTCTTTGGTTTTTTCAGGTAATCTAGTTTTTTACTATAATTTTTATAACTTTTAACATAAAATACATTAGTTGTTAATATAGTATATGATAAAACTAAAATATAACAGAACAGATTAAAAGAGGTTTGCGAAGCAAAAATTTGGATGGACCTGCAAGGGATTTTCCTCTTAATCGTTGTTATGCGGGGAGTCTGCAAGACGACCGACCGAAGCGAAGCGTAGGGATAGTATGACGGAAGAAGGTTTCCCATAATTTTATAAGTCTTAATTGAATCTCCTCAATTAATGAAAAATCTAGAAGATGAATTTATGCATGGATATGTAATGCCGGTTGTTGGACTTCATGCAATAGCATTTGATTTAATTACTGCTGTTTATAATTCATGCTCTCTGAAATTAGATGAAGAAACTTTAAAAAAAGTTGAAGCAAGAATCAAAGAAAAAACTATTAATTATGATAAATTTGTTGAAAGATTGATGGGATATATTGATATTTCTAAAGAATTAGATTGGATAATTTCTGATAAAAAATCAGAATTATCAGAACCAAGTGATTTATTTAAAACAAATTTACATTTGAATAATATTATAGTTTGTTCTGCAGGTGACTTTCAACATTATTTGGAAAATAATAATCAAAGATTATATCCGTCTAATTTCAGAGAATATTCAAGTAGTTTATCCAATGCATATAATTCAATTGAAGGAGCATTAAAGATTATGAATGTATATAATTCATTAATTGATGGGGTCCTTGCTAGAACTAAATGGATTCAATCACATCCTGAATTTACTGAAGGAAAGTGGAAACCTTCTGAGTAATATTGCACATAACATGGGATAAAAGGAAAATTGCTCGACTTGCAAATTTTCCCAAATTTTCTCACTACGCTAAGAAAACTTCTTTTATTCTCAATATTAAGTGAAATTGCCCTACACCCGCCATTAGACAATAGATTTATATAATTAAATTCAAAACTCCTATTATTATGAAAATCACAGTTTGTGGAAGTGTAAAATTTGCAGAAAAACTTGTTGAGATTTACAATCAACTCAAAAAAATTGGACATGAACCAATGATGCATAAAGACATGTTTGGTATTGCTGATGGCACTGCTAAAGAGTTAATTGAAGGGATATCAACAAATCATGCCGAAACAAAAAGAAAACATAATTTCATCAAATGGTGGTATGATTGTATTAAAAGTGGCGATGCCATATTGGTTTGTAATTTTGATAAGAATGGAATCAAAAATTATGTTGGTGGCAATACCCTAATGGAAATCGGTTTTGCTCATGTCAATAATAAGAAAGTTTTTCTACTCAATCCGGTTCCACATAATGTTTTGTATTCTGATGAAATCAAAGCAATGGTTGATTTTGTCATTAATGGAGATTTGAATAAAATAAAGTAGACCAAACAACACGAGACTATTATTAACGGAGATGTTTTTGTTTTATTTAAAAAAAAGGGGCAAAAATTTTAAACATCTTCTCTAATCAAAACAACTCTTAAGAACAAAAAATCACTCTTAGATTCTATTACTTTTAATATTTTATCTCCCTATTTATTTATTCTCTATTCTTTTTTTCTAATTCTATTTTTTTATTTATATAATTTGTAATGGTATCAACAAATTCTGAATGACTCCATGTTAGAGGTGAGACTGAGAGAGGTTCACCTGTTAAAGGGTGAATTTGTTCTGCTAAAACACCTGTATTTAAAGCATGATTTTTAACCCAATAAATCAAATCCATTGCTTCTTTTAAATCTTCTAAACTATTTGCTTTTGCTATTATATATTTTGCATACCACAAAGTACATATGAACCAAGGATTACCTGGAATTAAATCTAAATTATCTGATTTTCTAAAATAATAATCATTGTAATATCTCGCAACTCCACCTATTTTGGTTTTAACCCACAACCAATCTTTAACTTTCTGCATTGTGTTTTTAACTTTTTCATCATTAACATCAAAAACTCCAAATTCAAATATTGAATAAATAGAAGAATCTAGTGCTTCGTCATATTCAACAGAGTCATTTTCTAGAACTACCCCTCTTCTGAAATATTTTTTCTCATCATTATACAAATACTTAATCATTGAGTTCTTAATTTTTTCAAAACCTTTATTACAACTTTCACAAAAAATTTTATCCTCAACCAAGTGACCTATCTTATCAGCTGCTATAAGTCCAGACAAAACTGCTGACGTTGTGAATGTGAAAATCCCTCTTCTCTCTTCCCACAAATCATAACTCTCTTTAGGAAGTCCGTTTTCATAAGAATATTTAACTAAAAAATCTCCCATCGGTTTAATAAATTTTTTATAATTTTTTTTAAGAAATGCAATATCTTTTGTATGTTCATAATAAATCCATAAAGCATGTAAAACTAATGCTGTTTCATCTTCTTGAATCGGAAGTGAAAAATCATTTTTGTAAACCCAGGGATGCCAACTACTACCTAATGTCTTATCTGGATTATATTTATGTAACAAACAACCCTCTTCGTACAAAACATCATTACAGAATTCAAAAAACTTTTTTCCAATTTCATAATACCCTGCCTTTATCAAAGTAATTGCAACTAAAGCTCCATCTCTTGGCCACATATATAAATATGTATCTCTATTAAATTGCATATTGTCCGAGTCATTTGCAGCTATAATCGCTCCACGTTTGTCTATTTGAGTTTTCATAATAAGAAGACTCCTTTTGTATAATTCTGCCACCTCTGGTTCAACTTTAGATAAATCAACTTTGCAACTTTCAACCCATCCTCTCTGACATATTATAGCATGATCTAAAAAAGTTTTATATCCATTTTCTAAAAACTCTTTTTGAATTGAAAATACTTCATCAAAATTTTTTCCTGCAGCTAAATAATAACAAAATTCGAATTCACCTTTTTCATCTAAATCTATCTCAACTCTTATTGCAGAATTGACATTTCCTTGTGCTATAGCGTTGTTATTCAACTTTTCATCCAAGTTAATATGTTCGCCAACTGAGTAATCCTCAATTATAGATTTATTGTTCTTATCACAAACACCAATTAAAAAATAAACCGATTTCTTATAATGTATAATCGCCTCTTTTTGAATGTTATAAAGAGCAGTATCACCAATTCCATCACTATATAGATGAAAATCTTGAGAAAAATATAAACTAATTTTTCGTTTCTTATTCTCTAGATTTTTTACAGTTATTTTTCTAATAAAAATATTTGTCTCACAATGAACATTATCTTCAAAATTTAACTCTACACCTAACTCTACATTAGTTAAAACACTATTTGTAACTAAAGTTTCATTTTTATATCTAATATCTTTTTTCCAAGAATCCTCATTTAGCCAAGTTTTCTTACCATTTTCTAAAAACATTATTTTATGAGCATGCCCTATTAAATGATTATTTTTACCTACATAAGGGAAAAAAATGTCTCTTACTTGCATCCACTTATCAATATTAATAAGAAATTCCTGATTCCCCAAAACTATCTCTCTCGCCAATTTACATCAAAAAGGTTGAATATATTGTTATTGATACTATGATTAAAAACAATAATCCTATATATAACTCTAATTTGTTCGTTTTTAAATGTGCTGTTGAAGCTACCCCTAATTGTGCCCCAATTAGAACTCCTGGAATCGAAAATAGAAGTATTGGTAAAATTTCTAATAATACTCTACTCTCTCCTGAATAAAATATATAAAATAAATGAGTTAAGACACCTGAAATTGCCGCGATTGCAATTAAAAATACGCTTGTTCCTGATGCAAAATTTGAAGACATTTTAAATTTTTTTAAAAATAAATATTCATTTATTTCCCCTAGACCTGATGAAATCATTCCTAAAAGAAGACTTGCAAATACAAAAATGGGATAATGATAAGATTTTAACTCAATATTACTATTACCCTTACTATCATCATATTCTTTTTCATAACAAAACTTCTTACATTTTTTCTTTCCTGTTAAAAATTTAAAAGATAAATACAATAAAAGAAGAATTAGTAAACTTTTAAGAAAAATGACTGGAACATAAGATGCAAAAATAACTCCTAAAAAACTTGATACAATAACCAAAAATGCTGTCTTTTTAACTATATAAAAATTCACAGATTTTGCCCTTAAATAGCCTATAACTCCAGATGAAAAACCAAAAAATTCAATAAAAAGGCTCGTTGCAAGTGCTAATTTGGGTTCCAAATTCAAACCAACTAAAAATAATGGTGAAAAAAATAATGCACCCCCTATCCCTGCCATCATCGCAATTGTGGCTATTATAACAGCAATTGGAAACATATACCAATAAGTAAATAATTCAATCATTTATCAATTATAATTTTTTTATACTAAATATATTTATCTGAACTTAATAATAATAATAAAGATAATCTTTTATTGTATAAAATATAAAAAAATAAACAAAAATAGAAATGTAGACTATCGTTTAGTCTTCTTAACTATTATCTTAGGTCTTCCGGTTCCTATTCGTACCATCGAACCTTTTTATCTTACGAGTCTCGCGTCTGCATTCCGCTCGACATATTAAAAACGTTCACGAAAAAATAAAAAAATAAACAAAAATAGAAATGTAGACTATCGTTTAGTCTTCTTAACTATTATCTTAGGTCTTCCAGTTCCTATTCGTACCATTTGATTTGTCATTACGTTCTCTGTGATTGTTGACAATTCGTTCTCTTCATTCATCATTGCTCCATGTATGACATGTTTAAGTGGTGTTTCAAAAGATGCCCTAGTTAAAACATTCTGTTTTCCTGCAACAATACCAAACCTGTTCATTCCTTTGGGTTCTCCGGTATACGTCATAATGTCAGCAATTAAAAAAACATGCCTCTCATTAATGGATAATCCTTGTGATCTTACTACTTCCATGATTTCATTAATAATAACTTGATGTGCAGCCTCAATTCCAAAATTTGCAAAAACCTCATGAATATCATTACAATAAATCCTTGAGGGGTCTATTTCTTCAATAGGTAAAACATGTTTTATTGAAATTCCTTCTGTTAAAATCATAAACTCATTGCCTTCCTTCAAAAGAGATACGTCTTTAATTCCTTTAATACCATATACAATTGAATTTAAAGCAAGTTCTTTAATTCCCATCAAATCTTTAAGAGACGCTGAAGGAGTTCCTTTAATTGTCATACACTTCCCTTCAATTTTTGTCCCAGTTCTAATTTTCTTATCTAAATATGATATCAAAGAATCAGGAACGATTGAATATGCTTTCAAAGATTTATTATCTAATGAAATCCTAACCATTTTCTCTTCAATGTCAATATCAACATTTGTTGCAAATTCGCTAAGGGTTGTTTCTCTAATTTTATTTGCAACAATTTTCAATTTTTCCTCTGTCATCCCTTTCTTATTAAAATACAACTTCATCATTGGTCTTGACAAATTTTTCTTTGTATCAAGAATTTCAATTAAACGAGGAAGACCCTCAACAGATTGCGCAGCTACACCTGCAAAATGAAATGTATTTAAAGTCATTTGTGTAGATGGTTCTCCAACAGATTGTGCAGTAATGACTCCAATAGATTCATATGGGCTAATTAGAGAATTTTCATATTCTGTTTTTAAATTTACAAGAACTTTTTCCACATCTTTTCCTGTAGCTTTTGACGGCAAATATTTCTCAACTTCTACTAATAAATACTCTGGAAAATTAGGATTCTCTTCCTTAAATTTTTCAATTTCTTTGTGTACCATTATTTCTTTACCCCTAAAGTATTTTCTACTATGGATTTGACATCGAATTTACCACTTACTGTTTTTGCAACATCAACTCCATCATCCCCGTAGAGAAATTGAATTATTCCTCCCTGGTCATTCCTAACTGATAAATCTTCCTCAATTTTCAAATCAAGCATTGCTGTTGCCATTCTTCTATATAAGTATCCTGTTTTTGGTGTTCTAAGTGCTGTATCCATCAACCCATCACGTCCAGTAATACATCCAAAAAACACTTCTTTTGGATTCAAACCTTTCCTTAATGAACTTCTAATATATCCCCTTGCTTCTGGTCCTATATCTCCTTCTTTAAAATGAGCAAGAGTTCTATTTGAAAATCCTTTTGAAAGTCTTTGTCCTCTCATCGATTGTTGACCAACTCCTGCATGCATCTGAACAATTGATAAAATTTTACCCATTGCCCCTGAATCTGCCATCAACATTGTTCCTGATTGATGATCCAATTTATTTTGAACAATTTTCATTGATTCATCACGAATAGAGTTTAACAACTGCAAAATTTTAATTTCAAGAGTTGCTTCAAGAGAAAGACCTGTTAATTTTGTTAATTTTCCTTCTTTATATTCTTTAATTAACTTATCAATTTGATTATATACTTTCTTGTTAATTTTTTCAATATCAGATTCAATTTCTTTTGGAATGTCAAAATCCCCCATTGAAATTGTAAATCCTCTTTTTTTAAGAACTTGTATTCCTAAATTAAACATATAACTGACTGTATCAAGTACAACTTCAGAACCATAATATTTGTGCAAATGTCGCAAAAGAGTTCCTCCTCCATCTCCAATTGTTTTTTTATCAATTACTCCTTTTATCAAACTTCCCGATTTAATCTCAATTAAACCTTCTTTACTCTCTCCAATAAAATTCAAATTATCAGGTAAAATTACTGAAAAGATTTCACTGCCTTTTACTTTTTTTCCCTTGAAATTTATTCTTTCAACGTTTCTATATCCTGCAGAGAACAAAAGTTCAATTGCATCCTCTCTGTCATATTGTTCATATTTAGTTAAAATGAAAAGACCTGTAATTGCATCTTGAATACAACCAATAACTGCATCACCTGAAGCAGGAGAAATAAGTTGGTGCTTCACATCCATTAATCTCTCAATTTTCTGTCGAGCTTCTAGAGTCTGCGCTGCATGTAAATTCATTTCATCTCCGTCAAAATCGGCATTATATGGTTTACAAACTCCGGGATTTATCGCGAAGGTCTTAATTGGGAGTATCTTTACAACATGTCCCATCATTGATAGTTTATGAAGTGAGGGTTGTCTATTAAATATGACAGAATCTCCTCCCATTAAATGTCTTTCAACAACATATCCTGGCTCAATCTCTTCAAGCAACACATCAATGATTTCAGGAGAGATTCTTTTTTTTGAACCACTCTTAGTTCTGATATAATTAGCACCGGGATATTTTAAAGGACCATTTTTTACAAACTCCTTTAAAAATTTAATATTCTCTTGTGTAACACTCTCAGGAATAGTCAACCTCATTGCAACTTGATACGGAACTCCAACCTCATTTAATTTCAATCTAGGATCAGGAGAGATAACTGTTCTGGCAGAATAATTAACACGCTTTCCAATCAAATTATTTCTTATAATTCCTTTCTTTCCTTTAATTCTCTCGTGAATTGACTTTAAAGTGTCCCCACTTCTATGTCTTGCAGGAGGAAGACCTGGAATTGTATTATCTATATAAGTTGAAATATGATATTGTAATAAATCCCATACATCTTCAATAATTGCTTCAGGAACACCAACTAGTAAATGCTCATGAAGTCTCTGGTTTGTTCTAATTACATCTGTTAATTTGTGAGTCAAATCATCTTCAGAACGTTGTCCACTTTGCAAAGTAATAGTTGATCTCATTGAAACAGGTGGTATTGGCAATATCGTTAAAAGAAACCATTCAGGTCTCATATTTGTTAAATTTAAAATTGGCAAATCACTATCAGGAATATTTTCAAATCTAAATCTTATCTCAGTAGTTAAAAGCCTTTTTTTATCTCCTTGTGTGAAAACAAATACTGATGATTTATCTAACTTAATGTCTTCTTGCTTAGCTTCACAATGTGGGCATGTTTTTATCTTAGCAAGTCCTGACAAATACTTTGAATGATGCTTTATAAATTTCTCAGAACCTAAACTCTTTTTTAATTCCTCAAATTCTTTTTTTATCGAAGAGATATTTTCTTCTTGAACTAAAACTCTATGACACTCTTGGCAAGTACATTTTAAAATTTTTGCAATATGATCCACAAATAATACATTAAGAACCGGCCTTGCAAGCTCTAAATAACCAAAATGTCCTTCACAATCCTTGTAATTTTGTCCACAAGTCCTACATGAAAGACCTGGTTCTATTACTCCCATTCTCAAATCCATTAAACCACCTTCAACAGGGAATCCATATTTATCATAAATTTCAGGTGTAATAACCTTAACTACACTTTGTTTAACAATATTCTTAGGAGAGTAAATTGAATACCTTATTTTATTCAAGATTTTTGTTACATTATTTCTTCTTCTAACCATATTCAAAAATCACCTCTTAATTCACATCTAAATTTTATTGATGAATCTTGTCGCTTTGCTACTTCGTTGCTTGTTATATAAATTATTTTTTCCATTTTTTACCTACTCAAAAAACCTATCACTTGCCTCAAATTCTATATTGAGTCCCATAGATCTAAGTTCATTAATAAACAACTTAAATGCATATGCTAATTCAACCTCTTCAAATCTGGAGGTTCCACAAATTGGACACTTACTTTTATAATTCATTAAAAATGGATCTGCAAGGTATCCACAAGAAGTACAAATCAAACCGGTTGTTTGATCTGCTGAAAATCTTTCTTTTAGTAAAAGTGCTGCACCATGAGAAATTAAAGCATCCTTCTCCATTTCTCCCAATTTAAGTCCTCCTCCCCTAATACGTCCTTCTGAAGGTTGACGAGTAAGTAGTTGAACTGGACCTGTTCCTCTCGCTTGAATTTTATTGTCAACTTGGTGCTTTAATCTTAAATAATAAAGAGAACCAACATAGATTTCAGTTTTCATCTTTTTTCCTGTCTTTGGATCGTACATTGTCTCAACACCAGAGGAATTAAAACCTAACTCTCCTAATTGTTTTCTTAAATTTTCTTCAGTTTGTCCATCAAAAGCTGTCCCATCAATAAAATTTCCACCTAAAGAACCAACTTTTCCTGCTAAAACTTCCATTACGTGAGATACTGTCTTACGTCCAGGAATGGAATGAGGAGAAAAAATCAAATCTGGAACTATTCCTGTTTTTGTAAATGGTAAATCTGATTGTTTAATCACTGCTCCAATTACACCTTTCTGTCCGTGTCTTGATGCAAATTTATCCCCTACTATTGGAGATCTTTGATGTCTAAGTAAAACATTTACTTCTTTATCTCCTGAAACATTCTCAACTATAATTACACTTGAAACCACTCCTTTCTCATCTTCTTTTAAGGCAAGAGAAGAGTCAACATTTAAATTTATCATTTGTCCAAATCCTTCAATTTCCTCAATAAATCTTGGAGGACTAATTTTTCCAATTAAAACATCTCCAGTTGATACACTTTGGCCTGGGTAGATTATTCCATCTTCTTCTAAATATCTATAGTCTACTTCAATTCTGTATCCTTTTACTTCTTTATGTGGAACTATTACTTTATCTTGTAATCCTCCTGGATATTTAATCTCAACAGATGAATACAGTTTATAATAATAAGACCTTTGCATTCCTCTTTCTATTGAAGATTGATTCAATATTAAACCATCTTCCATATTATATCCTTCATAACTCATAATTGCAACTGTTAAATTTTGTCCTGCAGCATGAGCTTCAAAATTAAGTAAATCATATATATATGTTCCGACTATAGGTCTTTGCGGGTTTACAAGTAGGTTTCTATCTGTTTCTTTTCTTCTTAGATAATTTAAAGTAAACATCCCTACTGCTTGTTTAATTGTTTTTTGTCCTCTCATTAAACGTGAAGGTTCATCATAATCCGAAAAAGGAACAGTAGAGGTATTTAACCCAAACATTAATATTGGTGAAATTTCCAAATGAGTATGTTCCAAGGTTAATTCTTTTTCATCAAAAGCGACTAATAATTCATTCTCCTCTTGAGAATCAATATACTCAACAATTCCGTTCTCTAACAAATATGAAAAACCAATTTCTTTTTTTTCTAATTTCTTTTTTGTTTCTTTATCTAAACAAGAAACACCTTTCTCAACTATAATCAATGGTCTTCTAACTCTACCTGGAGTCCCTTCCACAATCACAGAATCCATTTCCTTGTTATAATATATATTAAATGTAGGGTCTATCTCTTTTTTTCTTCTTGAACTTCTAAAAGTCTTTACGAAAGATTTAGGGTCATTTGTAGTCCCTGCATATCTTTCATTTATGAAAATATCTGTTACCATTTTATTCCTCTAACCCCATTTTTTTAAGTTTAGTCAAAAACTCCTCATCCAATTTAGTGTTCTTGTAAGTCACGTTAGTCATCAAAGCCAAATTCTTTCTAAGACCAATAGAATGTCCTTCTGGGGTCTCTACTGGACACAATCTCCCGTAATGGGTTGGGTGAAGTTCTCTTGCAGCAAAATTTTCCTGAGAAGTTCCTAATGGAGATACAACTCTTGTTAAATGAGAAAGCATATCAAAATAACTTTCTCTTTTTAGATATTGTGCCACACCTTTTCTCCCATCAGACCATGTTCCAATTGCAAGTGAAGAATTAATTTTCTGAGTTAAAAGTTGTTCACGAATAATTATTCTCATTGATGAAAATCTTCCTCTCTTAATCATTCTTTGAAAATTAGTTAAAATGTCAACAATCAAACCATTAAAATTATTAACAAATAAATGTTCAAATAATTGCCCTACCAACTTAACTCTTTTATTTGCAAAATTATCTTTATCATCCAAAAGACCACCTTGATTTACAATCTTGAAATATTTTTTAAATAATTTACAAATAAGTTTAGCCTTCTCGTATCTGTCCTCGTCTTTTGTTCCTACATGTGGAACTACAAAATTATTAAGATAAAAAGAGATTCTATCTTTTTTCTCCTTAGTGTTTCCAAGTAAACTTAATTTTTTCGCTAAAATTTCTATTGCATCATCCTCTGTTGAAATTGCAGAATACTCTGACATTTGAAATATTACATCTGAATCTGTAACCTCAGTTAAAGCTACAATGTCTTTATCTTTTGTCATACCTAAAGTTTTCAGAAACAAAAATAATGGAATATTCTTGAAATTTCCAAAAGAATATACATAAGATCCATCCTTTAATCTTTTAATTTCTTGAAGACTCTTGTACACTCCTCTCTCTGAAAACATTCTCCCTATAGGTTCTGCGATTTCAATATTTTCAATAAAAAACTTATTTAGTGCTAGGTCTTCCATTAATACAACAACTTTTTCAGTTCCGTTTACAACAAAATATCCTCCAGGTTCATAAGGATCTTCTCCCAATTCAATTAACTCTTTTTTTGTTTTTCCATATAATATACATTTTGAAGATTTAAGCATAATTGGCATTCTTGCAATCTGTACTTCAAATTCTTCTTTCTGAGTTCCAATTAACGTTGATATCTTTAAAAATAATGGTGCTGCGTAAGTAAGCCCTCTTAACCTTGCAATATGTGGTGTTAATTTTGTAATTGAACCATCAACTTCAATATGAACTGGGTCTCCTAACCATACTTCTTCAATTGATAAATTTACTTCATCATAAGTCTCAAGTAAATACTCTGGGATATTGTTTCTATCAAAATTCATAATTATATCAATTAAACCTTTTTCAATAAAATAATTATAAGATTCAATTTGACTTTGAACTATTGAGTTCTCTTGATAATAGCTTTGAACTACTTCTCTACTTGTGGTTATAGTCATTCTATTACCTCTCTATAATATCTGCTTTCTCCAACAAAGCTTTTTCTTTTAATTTCAATAATATCGCCTAATTTTAAATCTTCAATTTTATTAATTGCAGGATCTTTAATTTTTATTTTAGGTAATTTATTGCTAGAATCTATTGAATACTTCTCAAGAAGAACTTTAGTTTCCTCGGGGGTTAGTTTTCTATGAGGAGGTATAAGAAAATTTTGTTTAGTTTCCATTCTTTGATGTTGTTATATTTTTTTTGCGATTTAAGTGACCTTCACTAAATGTAAATTCAGTTCTCTTGAACTACATCGCCTAACGAGTTGTGAACGAGTTCACAAACATTCGAACCCTAAGGTTCGACTCGCTTTACGAGCCCTACGGGATTCGAACCCGCGACAACTGGATTAAAAGTCCAGTGCTCTACCAGACTGAGCTAAGGGCTCAATTTTTGCACATAGTGCTAAAATTGTGCAGGAATTTGTTTGCAAATTCCGCTGAGTGGGTACAAAGTACGCACGAACACAATAATAGGAGTGCTAAAATTGTGCAGGAATTTGTTTGCAAATTCCGCTTTAGGAGAACTCAAAGTTCTCCAAATCTATCAAGTGAGACCAAATTTTGAATCAACTTGGTAAGCGCCCAAGCCGGGATTTGAACCCGGGTCGTAGCATCGACAGTGCTATATGATAGGCCGGACTACACTACTTGGGCATACCTAATATCTTTAGTGAGTCCAAACACCCGGATTTGAACCGGGAACCTGTCGGTTACTGCATCATGTATAAGAGGTGGCTGTCTTAGATTCATCCTAGTCATAATGACCTGTCACTAAGATTCTACAGCCGACCGCTCTACCGTTGAGCTATGTTTGGATAATCTCCCTTAAAGATAAGGAATTTGAATCCCAAACGGTTTATAAACATTTGGGATTATTGTGATTGAGCGGGTTTTTTCGTCAAGTTTAACTTTGGCTTTGGAATAGGCCATGGCAAATTCAAAGTCTCCGCAAAATCAATAACTTTAGCAAGGACTTTGTCATATACAAATTGATATACTTGAATGTGAACTTGGCCGGGTAGTTTCTTATTTTTCTTCCATTCTTTCTCACTCTCCTCAACAACTTTTGTTGCATCGGCATACATTAATTCTCCTTCTATTGAGATTTTACCTAATTTTTCCCCGTAGAGAACATCTAGACTAAAAGCAATTTTTAACACCTTATTTTTTGAAGTTCCTATATTCAACTCACTAATTGAAACTTCTTTTATTGAAATGTTGTGTTTTACTTCTATGCTTTTAGTAGCCTTTTGCTGTGTTTTTTCACAATTAAATTTATTATATGAAAAACCAACTATTGTCATCTTTAAAAATCACCTCGCGATTTTATGATGTCAAAAAAAACTTTTATATTATTATTTTTTACCATTTTTTATTTTATTTTTAATGAATTAACCTCTTTTTTTATACTTTTAAGTGCTTTTTTTAATAACACTTCTGGATCAGATTTTTTAGTTTTTATTACAAATTCAACCCTATCAGTTAGATGGTGTTCCTTATACAAACCAACAACTTCTACATCAGAATCTTTCTCGAGATAAACTTTAAGAAGTGAAAATAAAGATTCTTCATTTCCTGTTGTTACCAACTTTAGTGTATGATTATTTTTTTCTTTTTTTATTATTTCCATTCTTTTTATTTTACTTCTATTTTTCTAAATTCAAAACTTTTTATTGGAAATGTTTTCTTCAAATCATTTCTTAATTGAACTTGAATTCTTCCATTTATAACTGAAGATATGAAATCCTCTACGGACTTATTCTTAATCTCGTTAGTTAACAATTCTCTAATCTTCGCCCTTATAGATCTAACTATTTCAACACTTGTTTGAAATTTTGTTATCACAAAAGGTTTTACTTTAATAATACTGTTCTTTGATTTAATTTCAAAAGAATCCTCTATTAATGTAACTCCTGCTTTTAGAGTTCTTGAAAGATAATAGGGGATCTGTTCGTATGTACTAACAAATGTTTTCGCTAGACCAGAATTAATTTCGTTCACTTTGAAAGTTAACCTTATGTTTTGATTCTTCATGTTTTGAGTAATATACATTAGGTTAATTTTTGCGGTTTTTCCAATAACTGAATCTAAGTCTGTAACATTTGATTTTCCAAGTGAAATTTTACCTAAAAATTCTGGTGCCATAATTTCAACTGCAAATTTTCTCTTGATTTTTTTTTGTTTTGCTTTTACTACAACTTTAGCCATCTTTAGTTATAACTCCATGATTTGTCAACTTTACCAACTCTTTTGTAGTACTTAATCATTCTTCTAATTTTAGATTCAAGTAATAAAAGACCTCTCTTATTATGAACATCTCTAGTGTTGGTCTCTAAGTGTTTTTTTAATGCTTTCATTTTTTTTATTAAAAAATCCAAGTCTTCAGGAATTTTAGGATATACTTGATTTTCCTCTAAAATTTGAGATATAGATTTTCCAGTTAACTTTTTAACACTTGGAACTGCATATGTGTCTCTTAAAATTAATCCTATTACACTTTTACTCTTACCTTCTTTAGCCCATTCAACAATATTTTTCTCTATTTCTTTAGGTTTAAGATTTGTAAAAGAAACATCTGTCTTTACTGGCCTCTTTGAACCAGATTTTCCTCTTTTTCTTGCATGTATTCTTGCCATATTTCAGGTATAATGTTGCATATACAACTTTTATCCCACATTCTCCTTTAAAAAAATAATTTAGGATACATGAAATGAATGGGATATGATTTATAAAATTTACCTGAGAAAAAAACTCTCTTCACAGTTCGCTTTTTAATAAATTAAAAAGGATTAATCTAGATCTGTCTCATAACAAACAATTGCAAAGATACTTAAATCTTATACTTTTACTTTTTCCTAATGGGTGTTAAATTAATAGTATATGATAAAAACAACAAAATTGACTCTGAAACTAATCTCGACATAAATAGTAAAAAAAATATTTTAGATCAAGCACTTGACAATAATTCTGGAATTTTATTTGGGTGCTTTGGTGGTTCGTGTGGAACGTGTAAATGTAAAATTCTAGAAGGAAAAGACTTAATTAATAAATCGGGAACAAGGGCACCTGTTTATGGAGACTTGGCGGAAGATGATTTTCTACCTTGTATTGCAACATTAAACGATGAAGTTAAAAAAGGGAAGATCATAATTAAAAAGTATCTCTAAACTCTGTTTTTATATTGTATTTAGTATTTATGCTTTACAATTCCATTTATTGTTTTTCTCTCTATTTATTGTTTTTCTCTGATTTATTTGATGATTTTACTGTGTTTGCTTTTTCTTTTTTATTTTTTTCTTCTTTTTTACCTGATTTTCGATTTTTAATTCTAAGCCCTATCAAAACAAATATTTGATATAAATCTCTCTTTCTTGTGATCTCTTCTAATATATATGCAATTATTAAAAAAACTAAAATATAAAGTCCTATAACTAAGAATTCAAATTTCAAATCTAAAAATGAAGCATCAAAAAGTAGTATCTGACGAATTATACTCTCAGAGACAAGATATGGATTTAAAAAACTCAAGCTAACGATTGTGGAGCTTAGAATTTCTAAAGGAAGTATAGTTCCTGATAAACTCATAAATAAAAAGATTACAATAAAAATTGATATAACATTACTTGTAGAATTAGATGATATATTTCCTAAAGAAATTCCTAATAAAATAAAAAAACTAATAATAGGTATGCAAACTAAAATAAGTATCAAGGGTTCAATTGTAAAGATTTTTAAAAATAAAAAATAATAAACTAAAACTATTGATGAAATCTGGATTGTTATAATAAATAATAATGTTAGAAAATTACCTATTAAGAAAAAAAAACCTGAACTCGTAACCATATAGTTCCTAAACGAAGCAAGAGATTTTTTTTCCATTAAAACTAAATTTGATGAAAGTAAAAGAGAAATTATCATAATTAATCCTACTAATAAACTCGCAATAATAGAATTAAAATGTTTAGATGAATCAGGTGTAATACTCGAAATCTTATAACTTACACTTTTTACTATGCTATTAGCATCCTTTACTTCAACACCTGAGAGTTGTGAGATGACTTGCTCGTTTGTATTTTCAATATTACTAATTAGTCCTGCCATTTCTGAATTGGAAGTTTTATCCTCTTCAGCAAGTTTTTTAATTTTAGAAGTTATTGTGTTGACATTTGATTCAATATTATCTAAAGAATTTTTTAATGTGTCAATATTATCTGATATATCTTCAACAGATTTCAAATTCTCAAGTTTTCCTAATTGAGTATCTATATCACTTAAATTTGTCTTTATATCATCAATATAATTTCCAATGGTTGTGGTTTCATTTGAACTTAACGACAAATTATCTACATAATCTTCTAAATCTGAGATATGACTTCTAATATCAGTAACTGAATTGTCTGAATTTGTTAAAAATGATTCTAAATCACTCTTAAATGTTAAACTTGAATTTTGAACGTCATCAATTCCACTGTCCTCAAAATTTAAAATCTGGTTTAATTGGGCTACATAATTTGACAATTCTTGAAAATTATCTCCTATCTGTTTATTTTTAGTTGCAAGAGTTGTAATCTGTTGTCTTTGAGTTATAAATTGTTGTTCATTTGAATTTAATACAGACACAACTTTACCAGTCAAATTTAGCTGGAGCTCTTTTTGTTTCTTTTCTAAAGCTGTAATAAGTAAATTCTTAACAATTGAGTTAATATTGTTCTTAGAAGAATCTATTTTTATTTCTAGTTGATTTGATTTTCCTAATTTAAAATTTGAAGGAAAGAATATACAAACATGATTAAGTCCACTTTTCAATCCTTTTTCACATGCTTCTTTATTTTCGTAAACTAAGAGTTTAAAATTATTTTCTTTGAGGGCTTGAATATACGATTGTGTAAGAGAGGTGTTTTCAGGAGAATAAAAACCAACATTAATATTATACCCATTATCGTTATAATAAAAAAAACCTAAAAGAAGAATTACAATTAAAGGACCTATAAAGATTAACAAATGAGAAAGTTTGCTCCTAAGCATCACTTTGAGATTCTTCTTAAATATTTGTAATAATTTCCCCATCTTTTTGTAATGTTTTTGTAAATTTTTTTTGTAAATCTGACTTTGTATCAATAGTCACATTTTTGTTATGAACAATTGCTACTCTATCTGATACTGCAGATATTTCATCAATATAATGGCTAACAAATATGACAGTAACTCCAGTTGAACTTATTTTTTTAATCAAATTTAGTATATCTTTTCTTAACTTGAAATCTAAGTTAGAGGTGGGTTCATCAAGAATTAAAATTTTTGGTTTTGAGATTAAGGCACATGCAATGTCAAGTCTTTTTTTCATCCCTCCTGATAAATTTTCTCCTAATATCTCTTCTGCTTCTCCCAACTCCAAAGTTTTTAGAATTCTATTTATTTCAGATTCAATCTCATTCTTCTTTATATTCTCAAGTGTACCAAAATACAAAAGATTGTCTTTAACAGTTAATTCCGGATAATACGATTCAGATTGTGAAGAAAAACCAATTAAAGACTTAATTTGTGCATTATGAAGAAAAATCGAAACATATTCCTCTTCATAATTCTCATCATAATGTTGTATGTCACCATAAGAAGGTTTAATAAACCCACAAAGCAGATTTAGCAATGTTGTTTTTCCTGAACCAGAAAGTCCAAGAACTCCTAAGACCTCTTTTTCATATATCTCTAAATTAACATTTTTAAAAACTTCAATTTCACCAAAAGTCTTTGAAAGATTATTAATTTTAAGAAGTACTCTTTGCATACATAATTTCAAGAGGATGAGTATATAAAGGTTAGTTTTTACTGAGTTGTGTAAAGGTGAAAGTTTTTGTATTTAAAAATAAATTGAAAATCCTAAGAATGACTATCCCCACTTTAAAGGACGGGGTATTCTAAGAAATAAAAAGATTCATAAAGATTTAATTTATTATTTTATTATGGGAATATTGAATCATTTTTTTAATTCTACTAGAAAATCTGCAAATAAGATTGAAATAGATTTGAAAACAATCGAAGAAGTATGGACTGAATATCTCTCAACGATAGAAAGAAAACATCAACTAATTAATTCATTGACCTTAGAAAATATAAATTTAAAAGAGAAATTAAAAGAAATTAAAAAATTATTAACCCTCGACTTATTAAATGTTGAAACTGATGAAGAAACCCAACACAAACTTCTTCTGGAACTAAAAGATTTGAATTATAATGATAAACTTGAAGAAATTAAAAAATTCTATGATGCTCTCGGATTTATTCCTTCAGTTCATGAACATGTTTTTCAACTATTAAAAAAATTGTTTGAAATACTTACTTTTCAAATTAATATAATTACTCAATTATTAAAAAACATAGAAGAAAAACTACAAAGTAATGAGAATTTAAATTTAATCTCAAATCTTTCGAGACAATTGGAATTAGAAAAAGAAATTTTAGAACAAATTAATAGTATTGAACAGTCAGTTAAACTTAAAAAATTCCACGAATATTTTCATGAACTTATAACACAAGAAATAATACTTGAAAATATGCGCTCAAGGGGAGACATCTTTAAAAAAAGATTAGATAAAATATTTTCTGGAGAAATTAGTAGTGGACTTACAACATTATGGATAAGTGAGGTTTTACATGCTTTTGAGGGCAAAGTGAATGAATTTGTAAGAAATACACCTTGTGTTGAATCTCATACTGAACTTGATTTTGAATTTGTGAATAGTGAAAAATTTATTGAACTTGTAAAAGAATGTTCATTGAAAATAAAAGATGAAGATGGAAATTTAAGAAATAAAGAAGTTTCAAATAGATTAGTTAGTGTTTTTGTAAATGAATTTAGAAAATGGTTTAATTTTAGTAGAAATTAGTCTCAAACTAAAAACTCTCCTTTTTCGTAAATTATTTCTGCTTTTCTTAATACTTCTATTATTTTATCAATTTCTTCTTTTGTGTTATAAAATGATAAAGATACTCTTGTTGTTGCACTAACATCTAAAACACTCATCAATGGCATCGCACAATGATGTCCCGCCCTTGTTGCAATTGCTTCTTTATCTAAAATTGTTGTTAAATCATGTGCATGAATTTTAGGATGTGTGATTGAAAAAACACCTGCTCGGTTTTTAGTTTTAAAATTTCCTTGGAGTTTATAATTTCTTAATGTTTTAAATTTTTTTAGAAAATATGCAGTTAAATCCTTTTCATATTTTTCAATTTTTTTTATGTCAATTTTTTCAAAATATTTTATTGCTTCTCCAAAAGCAATCACGTCTGCTATATTTGGTGTTCCCGCTTCAAATTTAAGTGGTGGTTTTGCGTATGTTGAATAATCAAAAAAAACCTCATCAATCATATCTCCTCCAAATTCTTTTGGTTCGAGAATATCTAAAACTTTTTTTTTTGCATATAATACTCCTATTCCTGTTGGCCCATATAATTTGTGAGATGAAAATACAAATGCATCTATATCTAATTTTTTAATATCTAATTTTTGGTGTTGTATTGATTGTGCTCCATCAACAAAGAACAAAGCATTGTTTTTTTTTGCAAGTTTTGCAAATAATTTTATGTCATTAACTGTTCCTAATACATTTGAAATATGAGTTAGAGAAATTATTTTTGTTTTTTTTGTAATTAATTTTTTTGCCTCTTTGATATCAAGTTCAAAGTCTTTATTAATTGGTATGAATTTTAGTTTCGCACCAGTTTTTTTTGCAACTTCTTGCCAAGGAACAATGTTTGCGTGATGCTCCATCTGACTAAGTACAATCTCATCTCCTTTTTTCAATAAATGTTTTATTCCATTTGAAAGTAAATTTAACGAATCTGTTGTTCCTTTAGTAAAAACTATATTTTCTTTTCTTGAATTAATTAAATTTCCCACAATTTGTCTTACTTCCTCATAATTTTTTGTTGATTTCTCTGCTAAAGTGTGAATCCCTCTATGAACATTTGAATTGTATGTTTCATAATAATTAGTTAATGCTTTAATTACTTGTTTTGGTTTTTGTGATGTTGCACTATTATCTACATAAATTAATTTTTTTTCATTAATTTTTTGATTTAAAATAGGAAAATCATTTCTTATTTTTTTAAAATATTTTTCAAGACTATTCATCTGCAATTATTTCTCCAAGTAATCCTTCAATTATTATGGTTTTTATTTCTTGTTTATTTAAGCCACGTGATTGCATATAAAATTTAATGTCATCTTTTACTTGGGCAATCGATGCTGAATGTGAGCAAATTACTTCATTATTATTAATTTCAAGAATAGGTTCATTTTGAATATTCGATATTGAATCCATTAGCAATCCTCTTATCTCTTGTGATCCCTGTGCTTTATTTGCTTTTTTACCAATATTAATTATACCATCACAAACAACTCTTGCACCATTTTGTGCCACCCCTTTTATTGTCATCTTTGCTCTACTTTCTTTCTCTTTTAGTATTGCTTTTGATTCAATAAATGTTTCTTGATTATCTATTAAATAAATTAGTTTTTGTTCAAATTGTGCATTTTCATTTACTTCAGTATTTATCTTATAATATCTTGTTGCTTTAATTAATTGTTTTAATATTAATGTGGAATTTTTTTCAAGTATTATATTTAAAGAATTTATTGAATTTTTCTCCTCAATTATTTGTGTAATCTCAACTTTTATATTTTCCTTAATAATAATTTTTAAATCACAATTTATATCTTCTAATTTTAATTTCTGATTTGTGTCAAATTTATATGTTTTATTTTCTTGCACACTTTTATTTTTTTCAAGTATTTTTTGAATTTTATTTATTTCTCTTATATGTGCCATTTTATTGTTTTTTTATTATCCTAAATTGCTCTCCATTTCAAGTTCAATTAGTTTATTTAGTTCTATTGCATATTCCAGAGGCAGTCTTCTTGCAACTTCATTTGCAAAGCCGGATACAATTAATTGTTTTGCCTGTTCTTCTGAAAATCCTCTTGAAGTTAAATAATATAATTCCTCTTCACCAATTTTTCCTACTTTTGCTTCATGAATTACTTGTGCATCTTCTCTTTCTACTTCCATTTGAGGGTATGTATTGGATACTGAATTCTCTCCGACCATTAACGCATCACAATCGACAGAGGAGATTGCATTTTCTGCAAATTTTGATATTTTTACAAGTCCCCTATAAGAAGAAATTCCCCCATCTTTTGAAATTGATTTTGCTTTAATTAATGAAGAAGTATTTTTCCCCAAATGAATTACTTTTGAGCCTGTGTCTTGGTCTTGGTCTTGGCCTGCAAATGCAATACCAATATTCTCGGACTTTGAATTTTCACCTAATAGAACTGAACAGGGATAGAGCATAGTTCTTGAGGAGCCCATATTGCCATTAAGCCATTCAACCTTCCCATTCTTGTACACTAATGCTCTTTTGGTGTTTAAATTAAATGTATTTTTTGACCAATTCTCAATACTCGAATAAACAATTCTTGCATTTTCTAAAACATACAATTCGACACAACCCGCATGTAGTGAGTTGTCTGAATATTTTGGAGAAGAACATCCTTCAATATAATGAATTGTTGCACCTTTATCAGCAATAATTAAAGTATGTTCAAATTGTCCTCCACTTGCTTGATTCATTCTAAAATATGCCTGAAGAGGTATGTCAACTTCAACTCCTGGAGGTACATAAATAAAAGTTCCACCACTCCATACTGCAGCATGAAGCATTGAAAATTTGTGATCTTGTACTGGAACACAATTTATCATGAAATATTTTTTTATCATTTCGGGATATTTTTGTACTGCTGTGTCCATGTCTTCAAATATAACTCCTTTTTTACCCCACTCTTCTTTTAAATTGTGATAAACTGTTGATGAATCGTATTGTCCTCCAACTCCTGCTAATGCTTTTCTCTCTGCCTCTGGAATTCCTAATTTTTCAAATGTTTTTTTAATATCTGAGGGTACATCCTCCCAAGTTTTTGCTTGTCTTGCATCTGGAGTTATATAATAGACTATTTTATCTAAATCTAATTTTGATATATCAGGACCCCAAGTAGGCACTTTAGTTTCTTGAAAAAATTTAAGTCCTTTTAGTCTTTTATTTAACATCCATTCTGGCTCATTTTTATCTAAAGAAATTTTTCTTACAAGTTCTTCTGTAACACCCGGTTTTGAAATATATGTGTTTTTAGCATCTAAGTTAGCATCATCATATTTACTTCTATCCAAATTAAACACTGAAGAATTTTTTGACATAATAAGATTAAGAATATACTATTTATAAAAGTGAGGGTTACAAATACAAACTCTTAAATAAAAAAACAAATCAAAATATTTTATGGAACTATTTGATGTTGTTGATGAAAATGATAATATAATTAAAACTGGTCTTCGTGAAGATGAACTTCATGTTAATAATGATATTACAAGAGTTGTTACAATTTATATCTATGATAGAGAAGGAAAATTTAGAATATCTCAAAGGGTTGCAACTAAGAAAGTTGACCCACTTAAATTTGAAGCTCCTGCTCATGGAAGAGTGAGCTCAGGAGAAGAATACCTTGAAGCTGCAAAAAGAGAAATTAAAGAAGAACTAGGGGTTGAACCTTACTCAATCTTGGAAGTTGCTAAATTTAAAACTAAGTTTGATACTAATATTGGCATTAGACAACATAGAGATGCTCTATATATTGCATTTGTTAAGGATGAAATTAAATACAATCGAGAAGAAATCAACTCAATTAAAGAATTTGATTCCTATGAGGAATATAGAGAATATTATTCAAATCATTTAGAAGAGTTTTCTGATGCAATTAAATTTGGTATTAATGAGTTAGATAAGTTTTTTTCAAGTAAAGAGAATAGAAGAAAAGTTGAGTTAGAGCTTGAAAAGAGAAGTTAGTTTATTTTACTAAATTATAACAATAAACTTTTCGTGCAACTTTTTAGAAAAATTGGTCTTTCCCTTCAATGGTGCCCACAATTTGTTACACTTAAAGGGGATACAGTAATAGAGAAGGTTAGAATACTCAGGGAAGCAACTAATGATATATTTGCAAAGTTCCTTCTAAGAGCAAAATTTCCTTTGGCACTAAGAAAACCTCTGGAATAGAAAACCTTAAATAAAACTATTTCTAGAATTTACTATGGAACTTTTAACAGTAATTTTAATTCTTGCACTTTTTGTTATGATTATTCTTGCTTTTTTTATGGGCAAAGCCCTTGGTAAGCGATTAATGTTTGATGTTATGGAGCAAGTTGTTGAAAAAGAGAGAGCTGATGCTGTTGCTAAATCACGTGCTATTCTAAAAGGGCAATTCTCAGAGCAACTCTCACCATTTAATAAGGATTTTCCAATAAAAGCATCCGAAGCAAGATTTCTTGGTGCACCAATTGATTTTGTAGGATTTAGAGGTCTTGATGAAAAGAACGTTGAGGAGATAGTTTTTATTGAAGTGAAAACTGGCAATGCTAGACTAAATCCTACTGAGCGTTCAATTCGTGATGCAATAAAAAATAAAAAAGTAAGGTTTGAAGAGTATAGGATTTAAAGATGATTAAAAAAGGAATTTACAAACACTATAAAGGAAATTTGTACGAAGTGCTTGGTGTTGGAAAACGTGAAGATAATTTAGAGGATTACGTTATATATAAAGCTCTTTATGATATTGATGAATTTGGTAAAGGATTCAAAAAAGAACCAATTTTTTTAAGGAAAAAAAATATTTTTGAAGAAGAAGTTGAAGTGAATGGGAAAAAGATGAAAAGATTTGAATTTCTAAAAGAAAACTAAATTTTGCTTAAATTATTCAAATTTTAAATTATCGTATTTTTTTAATTGTTTCTTATCATATTTGTAAACTTTATCATGGTTTTCGTAATCAACAAAATAAACTCTTTCATCATCGCCAAAAAACAAAATCACATAAGAGTAATTTACATGAACTCTCTTGTATTTTTTAAAATCATATTTTAAATTTTTATAATGATTAATATCTAAACAAGTTAAAACTTCATCTACTTTATTCATAACATTAAATAAATCTTGTCCTTTAAGTTTACTTACTTTTTTCTTAAAAAGAGTACTATCTTTATACTTTCTCATCACCTTATTACATTCCAGCCTTTTTTCTCATCTCATCGTGAAATTTTTCAGACTCTTCTTCACTTAAAAAGGTATTAGCTTCTTTACTTTGTAAAACTACTTTATATTCGTCTCTAACTTCTAAATCATCAAAAATTTTTTCTCTTAGAGCATCTCTTACTAATTCTTGAATACTCATATAACCTCTACTATTCGCATAACCTTTTGCTAATTCAAAAAAATCATCTTGAAATTTTAAATTTATTTGTGTTGTCATATTATACAAGATATCTCTAGATATATAAAACTTTTGATTTTGAACTTTTTTTTTATAATAACATAAATCTTATAAAAAATGAATTTTTGAAAATATTATGAGATTCAAAAATAAAGTTGCATTAGTTACAGGTTCAAGTAGTGGGATTGGAAAAGCGATTGCCTTAAAATTAGCAAAAGAAGTAGCAAAATTAATTATTAATTGTTGTAAATCAAAAGAAGAAGGATTAAGAGTTGTTGAAGAAATTAAGGAATTAGGCTCAGATGCAGTTTTGATTCAATCTAATATTTCAAAAGAAGATGAAGTTAAAAATATGGTTGCTAAAGGAATTAAAAAATTTGACAAAATTGATATTTTAGTAAATAATGCCGGAGTCGTCCACGATATACCTTTTTTTGAGAAAACTTCTAGGCAATGGAGAGAAACTATCGATACTAATTTAATGGGAGTTATGTTTTGTTGTAAAGAAGTTGCTTTACAAATGAAAGAAAAAAATATTAAAGGTTCAATAGTAAATATTTCTTCAACAAATGGAATTAATTGTTTTCATCCTGATTCAATGGATTATGATATTACAAAAGCAGGAGTTAATTTATTAACTGAGGATTTAGCAATTGAATTGGCTCCAATGATTAGAATAAATGCAGTTGCTCCAGGTTGGGTTAATACAAAAATGAATGCAGAGTTGTCTGATGATTTTGTAAAAGAAGAAACAAAAAAAATTTATGTTAAGAGATTTGCTGAGCCAAAAGAAATTGCAAATGCAGTTTGTTTTTTAGCCTCAGATGAAGCTAGTTATGTGACAGGGTCAATATTAAAAGTTGATGGTGGGTATGGTGGTTGGTCTGAATAGATAAGAAAAGGTTTCAAAACGTTTTTTTAGTCACTTTACTTCAAATTGGCTATCGTATGAAATTCTATTCTACTCTCTGTCTTCGGTCGTCGTGAACATTGTATTTTTGCATTCGCTCATCCATAAGAATGTTCTTTAAATTTAGAAAACAAAAGGTTTATTCTCTTATAATCGGAAGTTTTTTTGCTATTTCAACAACTTTTTGATAATTTTTATCCAAATTGCCCTTTCCTGGTTCTATCATCTTTAAGAATTGTTCTATTCTTTCAAGAGATTCAATATTAGTAGTACCTATCCCTATTTCTCAAAGTAAAAAGATTTGAATTTCTAAAAGAAAACTAAATTTTGCTTAAATCGTTGTTCAATGCAATTGGATTTTAAGAAGAACTTCCAATTTGATACTACCTCAAATAAGTAACATTTATAAATCCTGTTTTCTTTATTACTTTTAATGTATGATGAAGTTGAACCTATCACCCATAGAAGAAACCAAAATGCTTTAGGAAATAATAAATATTTTGATCCTAAAATGGGGGCTGCTGGAGCTGTAGTTATGAGTGGAATCGTTTATTATATTAATTCAGAATATGGAATTGATGCAGCCTCATTTGCTGCAACTAAACAAGCAGTTTATACTTTTTTTCTTGGTGGTTTAATGATGAAATTTTCAGAAAACTTATCTACTTATTTTAATAGCGATAGTTTAGCAAAAGCTACTTCAGTTTTAGTTCCTACAGCATTAACTGTTGGACTTACATATCTAGTTCATTCAATGAAAGGAACTCCTGAGCCATTTGAATCAACAATTCCCACAATGTTTTTAGCTCCAGTCGGGTTTCTTTGGTGGGGACATAAAAAAAGAAAGCAATTAGAAGAATTAGTTTCAGAACAGAATAATAAAAGAAATAATTTGAACTCAAACCCTTCTTAAAAGCCCAACTTCTGCGAGAATTTTTTCAAAATTTCTCAACCTCTCTGCGTTTTCCTCACTTCATTTCGGTTGGAACACATAACTAGGATTATCAGAGAAATGACTCGATTTGACATTTCATCCAAATTACGCCTTTCGGAAAAAGCTTTGTATATCGCCATTATTAATTACTATTGGAAACATTCCAAGAATCTCTTCTTTGTAACTAATCTGTGGAATTTTATTAAGTAAAAATATTTTCTTTTTTTGATACATTGCAAGCCCCATTTCTAAAAAAGTATTTGCACCAATATAACCTTCAATTCCATTTTTATCATAATTTAAAACCAAAATTGCATCAGACCATTCAACTTTTTCAAAATGCATAATCATTGCTTCTTTTTTCCTTTCCCAAATCCATCCTGTTTCACTAGTTTCTTCTTTTCTTTTTTTATAATACTGCACAACTTCAATTAAATCACCATTATCATCTTTTATGTGGGAAGGAGGAAGTTTTACTTCATGACCTAATTTTTCAAGCTCTAATTTTACTTCTTCCATTTTCCTATAAAATGCAATACTTCCACAAAGTGTAATTTTCATTCTTTATACCTCTTAAAATATTCTTTAATTCCAACTATAAAAGTAGGACCATATTTTTTTGGGTTCTCAATTATATCCTTTTTTAAAAAATCTAATGACATCCATATGATTTCATCAATTTCTCTTTTATCTGGAACTAATTTCTGATCAGATTTAGATCTGTACACCATTTTAAACGCTTTATCTTGCTCATCTGCGTGATAATATTTAAACAATTTCTCAAATTTTAAATCTTTAATTCCTAATTCTTCTTGAGTTTCTCTTTTAATTGCTAAATCATAGTCTTCATTATCAACTGTACCATTAACTGAAAATTCATATTTTCCTGGATAAATTTTTTTAGTTATAGCTCTTTTTTGAACACATAATTCTCCATTAGAATTAAATAGCATCAAATGAACTGATCTATGAATTAAACCCTTCTCTTTAATCTCTTCTTTTGATGCTAAACCTATTTTGTTGTCTTTTTCATCTACGATTATTACGTTTTTATTCATTTTAAAAATTAAAGCAAACCTGTATCCATCTTCACTCTATTTCTCTCTAAATATGCATAAAAAGATTTGTGAGATCCACCGTCAATTAACATTTCAAGTGCTTCGTGTACGAGTAATGTATTTTCATATGGACCTATAAAAGAAACAAAGTTGTCCTTAACACTAACTGAACATTTTGTTATTTCCTCAATTAATTTTCTTGTTGTGCCATTTTTTCCAATTACCCTCCCAAGCACAATCTTCAAACGCTTTTGATCACGAACTCTACTTTTCAAATCAATATAGTCTAGCACATAACTTTCTTCTTCAAGTTTAATTGCATTTTCAGGATTGTGACCAAAATTTATTGCATCAATAACATTTCTTACTATAAATAAAGAATAACTATCCTCCCCTAAAACACTCACATCCCCTGTTTTTGAATCCACATCAATCTTAACATTAAATTTCTCTTCTAGTTTCTTTTTCTCCAAACCTTCCTTTCCAATAAATACAGGAATTCTATCTTTTTCTAAAATAAATACCTCTTTCATTTTTAAATTAAACACAGATTCACTTAAAAATGTACGCATCATTAAAAATTGATTGTACTAAAAAAATACAAAAGTTTTCGCAAAAGAGATATGTTACTATCTCTGAATATGTTCAACTTCAACGACTTTTGCCTGTCTATCTAAGTAATCATACTTTAAAACAATTGAAATTGGTTTTTCATATTCTGATTGTCCTGTAGTATCTTGTACACAAGTTACAGTATATGTATTTGCAGTAAGTGTTACAGTATTTGTATTTGTTCCTGTTCCTTCACAATTTAAGCCTGCAATTCCTGAAGCAACTGTATAAGTAACCTTGTCTCTTGCAAAAAGTGCGTCTGAAGAGGAAGGTGCAACCCCTCCTACTTGACATTGGGAATCTATTGAACCACTCTCATAAACATTTGCATTTGGACTTGTAGGAGTATGAACTATATCAAATTGCACTTGTATGCTACTCTCACCAAAAGGATATTGCTTCACATTTGCAATTGTAACTGGTGCTCCTGAATTTGCAAATGGTTTGTCACCTTCTAAAGAACAAATTTCAGCTTTCTTATCTAAAGCAGGGACTGTGTTTCCATTAATACATAATAACGCAAAAGCTTTAGTTTCATAGGGGTAACAAATGTTTGCATACATTGTCAAAGGAAATGAGCCAGAAACAGCAGATTCTACATATTTCAAATTATCAAAAACCACTTGTTGTTTTCCACCTGGAATTAAATTTGATCCTTGAAGCTTAAAACCTCTCAACTGACCAAGAGGTTTAGATGTTGAAGTCATACCTAAATCGGCAGGATTAAAACCTGTGAGAGTCACGTAAGCTGAATTCTCAGGAATATCATATTCTCCTAAATTTTCAACAAGAAGTCTAACCGAAAAAGGTTGAAGACTCTGATCTCTTACTTTTGCAGGTGGAGCTTCATCTCCAAAAGTAAAAGTTAAAGCATCTGAACCCCCATTAAAACTTTCTCCAAGATTATAACCGTTTTGTCTTGCATTTGAACCTGAAGTACATCCACTAACCAATACCATTAGTGCTAAACCTAATATTAACAATATTTTTTTCATTTTTATTAATAATCTGCAACTTCTTCCTTTTTAAGCTTTTCCATTTTATCCTTTTTCTGCTCTCTTTCCCTTTTCAATCTCTTCTAGTCTCTTCCTTGCAGATCTCTCATCATCATCATCTTGCGTTACCCACCAGAAAAACAAACCAAAGATAATTAGAATATAAAAAAACGGATCAGTTAATAAATCTGTAAACCAATTACCTCCATATCCAAAACCTTCCCAACCAAATCCTCTAGCATAATAATACACAACTACAAATATTCCTACTGCTCCTAAAATATATCTAATCCATCTATCCTTGTCATCTTGTCCTAAAAACTTCGTCAAATCAACACCCAACATGGCTGCAATTATATACAAAGCAAGAATCGCCATTGAAAAAGCAGTAACACCTGGAAATAAAGACATCATTAAATCTGCTAATGTCTGACCTTCGCCTGCAGGAGAACCTTCTCCAGTTATGGGATATCCAATTGCAAAAAACCCAATAACAAGAGCAATTATAACTTTAACTGACTTTCTTTCTTTAAACAAATCAACTTGATTAAGTATTGTAAATATTACCGCATAGACCAATAAAAAAGGAAAAACAAAATGAAACCATCCTCCCGTCTCTAAATCCTGGAAAAAAACATAGAAGTCAGGACCACTAATCATATCACTAAGCGTACTCATAAATATTTATAGGGAAATTTTTAATTTATAAACTTTTGTATTAATTCTTAAGACCTAGTTATAACCAAAAATTAAATAATACGTGAGTTAATTTTCTATTTATTTATTTTTTTCAATAAAATCCTTAATTTTATCCTCTTTGGTATCTCCATAAAAAATATCTACTACTTTTCCTTCACTAAAAGCCACAAAAGTGGGATACATTTTAACTTGAAATATCTTTAAAACATCAGAAATGTCTTTTTCATTAACTTCTGCAATAATCAAATTAGGATTGTCTATAGCATGTTTTTTCACCCAAGGAAATGCTTTCTCACAAAAAGGACAATTCGTTTTATGGATCATAATAATAGCTTTATCTTCCATTATAGTTGACTTAAATTCCTCTTTATTTGATATTTTTTTTAACGACATTTTTTAATTCATCTTAGTTTTTATATAAAATTTAACTAATAAATAAAACTTAAATCTTACCGACTAAATCAAGACCAGGTTTTAGTGTTTTTGCACCAGGTTTCCATTTCGCAGGACAAGCTAATCCAGGATTTGCTCTAGCAAATTCTAAAGCCTCAATTTTTCTAAGTAATTCTTCAGCATTACGACCAATTTGTTCATCAGTAACCTCTATTGCTTTAATTATACTATCTGGATCAATTACAAATGTCGCTCTGTTTGCAACTCCGCCCTCTTCTCTTAGAACTTCATATGCTTTTGAAATTTTGTGTTCAGGGTCTGCAACCATAGGAAATTTAATCTTTTTAATAGTTGGTGATTCATTATGCCATGCTGCATGTACAAAATGAGTATCTGTTGAAATACTAAGTACTTCAATCCCTTTTTTTTGTAATTCTTCATATTTATCTGCCATATCTTCAAGTTCTGTTGGACACACAAATGTGAAATCTGCCGGATAAAAAAATAATACTACAAATTTTCCTTTGTAATCTTCTAAATTTACTTCCTTAAAAGCATTTTTGTGATATGCTTGTGCCTTAAATTCTGGGGCTTTAATATTTAATCTTATCATTGTATTAATTCAAATATCCTAGTATTTATAAATATAATTTAAGTTAGAAAAAAATGAACCAATTTGACACACCTATTTTATCAAATAAATAACCACTAGACTTTGAAAAATGACTATTTCCTCCATCCCTCTTTATCATTAGGAAACAATCTCTCCCATCTTTTTTTGTTCTCTTTGTGATGAACATCAGATACATCATAGATTCTTGATCTGTAATTAGGATATTTCCCCCCGTAAGTCTTATCATATTCATCAATAAGTCTTTCTTGACTACGAATTTCCTTAGCGAGTTGTGTTCTAGAATCTGAATCTGAACCCAACCATGTAAGTAAAACTCCTATAATTAATACAATAAAAACAAAAGGGTCTATGAATAATTCTAAAATGCTCCCATTTGAAGAACTAAACACATAAGACAAAAAAACAAATAAGAAAATAAATGCCAAAGGAAAAGAACCTATAAACGCAAACACACAACCCAAAACTAAAAATGCCACTGCAAAGACTACATTCCAATATGATTGTTGAGACATAGGATTTAAATCCCAAAAACCCATCACAATGCCAGTATAAAAAACTACTGCTCCGAGTCCAACTGCACCAACTGCATAATACGCAAACGCATCAATATCTTTTCTAAAAATTCCATAAAAAAAATTCTTACCAAAAAGAGAACCAACAATATACAAACATAATGTCCCGATTGTAATTGCTGAGACATTCGGAAACATCATCATCAAAAGAGAACCAACACTATAACCTGCTGATGTCTCATATTTCACACCGTATAATGATACAATTAAGGATACAATTGAAACAACTGATTTTAATGGTTCTTGTGTTTTTTTGCTTCTAAAAATTTTAATTCTAATCAACGCAGAATACAATACTGCATAAATGAGCAAAAAAGGAAAAATTAGTTCATAATACTGACTATTTATTAATAAATTGTGATAATCGTAAAAATTTACTTCCTGAAACAGTCTATAAAATGAACTTACCATTTACAAAATTACACAATTCATAATATATAAAGTTTTGTCTATAAAAAAGTAAAATCACTTCTTTCTTGCACTTTTTTTAGGCTTTTTATGTTCTATATCATCAATGATTCTTTCTTCATCTAAAAGATTTCTTCTAACAAGTTTTTCAATGTTCGCATCTATATTCTCAATAAATCTTTGAGTCGTTATAACTTGTTTTAGTGCATAAATCAACACTAACATCATCGCAAGGATGGTCCAAAACATTACATAAAACAGAAAATCAATTTCTTTTCCATACATTACCATATTCAAAATCACACGATAAAGTATAAATGGCTTTGTTTTAATTGTTAAGTAGAAAAGATTTACGAATAATATTTATAAACTAATTCAGAACAATATTTATATGTTAACATATGAGTATCATTTTTATGGACAGGTCCAAAAAGTTTCTTTTAGAAGAACACTAAAAGCTATTTGCGATAAATATCATATAAAAGGGAACGTTAAAAATGAGTCAACTGGGATTGTTAAAGCAAGATTTCAACAAGAGAAAAGTGTTCTTGAAGAATTCCTATCCTTACTTAGAACCTTTCTCGAACTTGAAAACACCTCAATATCAATAAAAAAAGTTACTAAAAAGAAAATTAATACAAATAAGAAATATCCCCGATTTGAAATCCTCTATTCTTCAAACTTAAATAAAATGTTATCATATTTTCATCAACAATACAATAGAATAATTTCAAAAAATAATAAAAATAACATATATCCCAAACATATTGTACTAATTCCTGACGGAAACAGAAGGTGGAGAAAAAAACATAAATTAAACTCAGATAAAATATTCTATCGAAAATTAATCAAAAAAGCAGAAAATATCTTCTCATTTTTTAATAAAAAGCAAAACAATTTTAATGATGAAATTCATTTCACCATTTGGGGGTTTTCTACTGAGAACTGGAATAGAAGTTTAAAAGAACAAACATCCGTATTTAATGGATTGGACCAATTTTTAAATTATTGTTTGAAAAAAAATAAATTTAATTTTAAATTTAAACATATAGGAAGAAAAGACAGGCTTCCCGAAGATTTGCTATCAAAACTTAATCTTCTCGAGTTAAAAACAAAGGAATTAAAAACAAAATTTAATTTTAACTTAGCACTAGATTACGGGGGTCGTGATGAAATCATTAGAGCGATAAAAAAACTAAATAAGGACGATTTACTCTCTCTTGATGAAAAAAAATTTACCCTTTTTCTTGATACAACTTTGATTCCTGATCCAGATTTAATTATAAGAACTTCAGGAGAACAAAGGCTTTCTGGAATTTTCCCTTTTCAGAGTGTTTATTCTGAATTGTACTTTACTAAAAAATACTTCCCTGACTTTGAAACAAAGGATTTAGAAAAAGCAATAAAAGAATTCCAAAAAAGAAAAAGGAACTTTGGGAAATAAGATTTTGAAATCAAATAGGTTTTCATAAAGAGGATAAAATCTTTCCTTCTCATCTCAACGACTCCGGGGGGATTCGAACACCCGACCTACAGCTTAGGAGGCTGTCGCTCTATCCAAGCTGAGCTACGGAGCCATATAAAGTTAGCGTTTTTCTCGAACAGAATTTGAAGAAGCTTTGCTAAATCAAACACATATAAAATAATGTTTAACATATTAAAAAGATTTAGATTCAAAATTATCTATATTGTAATGAAAAAGAAGAATGCAATAAATGTGATAACAACAAGTGCAACTACATGAGGCGCTCCCGCGATTATATTGCCTTCTTGCATTAAACCAAATAAAAATCCAGAGAAAATTGCAAGTTCATAAGACAAAAATATTAGTAATGTAAGATAAACTAAGAGTTGAGAAGGGTCGGAATTTGTTAAACTTGAATTTGATTGCATAATTGATGAACCTAACTCTACGAATAAATTATTATATACCACAATTATTATAAATAAAAAAATAATAAATGAGATATATCCTGTAAAAGTATTGGATGCTAAATTACTCCTCCTCTCCTTACTACGTAAGTTCTCTTCATTAATTTTTTCAGATAACTCTCTTAATAACTTCTCAACATGTCCTCCTACTTTTCTTGCTTCAATTATCAATAAAAAATCGTGTTTTAGATGCTTTGAACCTATATTATTTGAAAAATTGAGCAATGCTTCTTCAAAATCTACACCCCACGACAATTGATTTGCAAATTTTTTAATATCTTCATTTAATAATATATACTCATTTGTCTGAGTATTTTTTATTGCCGTTATAATGTCCATTCCTGATTCTACATTGTCCACAATATCACGTAAAAAACGAGGGACAATTTCCATTTTATTTTCAACTCTTTTAACCCTAAACAAATTCATAACCAAATAAGGTGCAAGTAAAAAAAGAAAAGGAAGAACTAATATGATATTCACAATCTGAGGTTTTGTTATAAATTTGAAACTGTAGTATATTGATATTAAGACTCCTAAAATACTCAAGACTAAAAGAACATTTCCTATAACTACATCAACATCAACATTACTTTTTTCCTTAGACATTTTTAATCGGTTTTAATCTTGAGTATAAAGGTTTTGAATAATAAACCAACATCATAAATCCTAAATATAAAAAAGGTAATACAATAAGTAATATTAATATTAGCATTACAGTTTGCAAAGGTGAGGAAGAAGATGTTGTAGTTTCAGCAGAAAAATTAATCAAATTCAAAATTGCACTCATGACTGTAAAGAACAGAGGGGCAATTAAAAGTAAAACTACATAAACTTGAGACAAAATAAGTAATGTGTCTATATTTTTCTTTTCAAGAGCATCTATTTCTTGATTCATATTCTCAACTTTCCTTTCCAAATGTGCATAAATATCACCTCCTGAATTTGAAATTGTAACTAGATCATTCATCATATCAGCAAGTCTTCTAGAGGGACAAGAGAGCATTGCTTCACGAACAGAACTTTGAATATCATATCCCAAAAAATCTAAATAATATTTGATTTTTTCAAATTCAACTTTAATTTCTTTATATATTAAAAAATCATCAATAATTTCAACAATCTTGGAAAAATTAATTTCTTTAGAAAGTATCTTCATATATGGAAGTAAATAAGGTATCGCGGCGTCTATTTCTTTACCCCTCTTTTGTGCAACTACAATTGGATAATTATACATAAAAATTCCAATTACTGAAATCATTACTGTCCCACCATAAAACACAAATACAGAAAAAATAGGATTAATGTAAAAAAGAATCAAACTTAATATTCCCATTAAAATAAGTGTTCCTAGTAATGTTATTTGAACAGATATGAAATACTCCTCAGGTAATAATTTCAAATTTGCTTTTTTTAAAATTGACTCATATCTTTCATTATATATACTTTTATCAAAAAATTCTTTAAAATTAGGCATTAAAAGAAGTCTTCTTCCAAGAAATTTATACACGAAATGACAGTAAAAAGTCACAGGGTTTTCACTAGAAGGACCTGAAATTTTCTTGTTTGCAGGTTTAAATATTTCCACTTTCTTTCTCCTCTTTATGTTCAAATTTTTGTATGTATTCAAAAATATCCGATGGAGCTTTATAATAAGATTTAATTATATCACTTACCTCTACAAACTCAATAATTCCTTTCTTGTGCATTTCATCAAGAATTCTTCTCCTCTTTTCTATTTCATTCCACAAAGAGTCTTCTTTACCTCCTCTTAATTCTAATAAATTTGTAATTATAAATGATTTTTCACTAATTTTAAACTCATCACTAATAGGAAGATAAGTTAAAAAATCATTAGACTCAAATTCATCTTTTCTAGAACTATACCCTATTAATTCCACAACTGAAGAAACCCTTCTAACTACATTATTTTTAACTTTTGATTGTTTCATAAATATTGCAATTTTTAATTCAGTTAATAATTGCTTAGGCAAATTTATAGGTTCAATAGTCATACGATTAACCAAGTCTTGAAATTTCTCAGCATGAACAGTTCCCAGACCTGCGTGTCCTGTCGCCATTCCTTGAAACAAAATGTTTGCTTCAGCACCACGTATTTCACCTACAATTATAAAATCTGGACGTTCTCTTAAAGAGGCTTTCAACAAATCAAACATACTTACCTCTGCTTTCCCCTCATTTTGTCTAGAAATCATTGGCAACCAATGTTCATGAGGCAAATTAATTTCAGGTGTATCCTCAATAGATACAATCTTCGCAGTAGGAGGAACAAATAATGATAATGCATTTAAAATTGTTGTTTTCCCTGTTGCAGTTCCACCTGAAACAATTATTGATTGTTTGTTTTCTATTGCAAGCCACAAATAAGCAAGTAAGAATGGAGGCATTGTTCCAAATTCAATCAAATGAATAGGAGTAAATGGTTCTTCTCTAAATTTACGGATAGTAAACGATGAACCCTTCTCTGAGACTTCTTTACCATATATTGCTTCAATACGAGATCCATCTGGAAGAGCCCCTTGTAAAATCGGTTTTGACAAAGATATTTCTTGGTTTGAACGCTGTGCAAGTTTTACTATAAAAGAATTTAATTTTATTGAATCTGTGTACTTTCTATTAACTTCTAAAGGACCATACTTCAAATGATTTACAAAAATAGGAACGTTCCACCCATCACAAGAGATATCCTCAATATAGGGATCGTGCATTATTGGTTCAATCATTTCAAGGCCTAAAAAATCTCTTACCAACCTATATGTTATTTTTTTAAATTGCTCTTCATTCAATTTAATTTTGTATTTTTCACATAGCCTCTTTGTTCCTTTAATGATTAGTTCTTTACCTGAAATTTTTGAATATTCTGGTGAAAATTTTTCAAAAACATAAATGAAAGCTCTTTTTAATTCTTTAAGTCTAAGTTCATCTTCTTCTGTTAATTCTGGTTCTATAATACTATATAAAAGTTTTTGATTTTTTTCATCAAACTTAATCTCTACATACGAACTTTCAAATAAATTATATCTCACATTTACATCACTAAAATTAATTGGTTCCCAATCTGTTGTTGACTTTTTTAGTAATTCATCAGGGATTTTAGCTAATGTTTTAGATTTGGATTTCTCTTCAATTCTTAATTCTTCATCTCTAAGTTCTTCTGGACTCATGTAATTTTTCGCAATAATATTAATAGGTCCTTGTGAAGGTGAATTGCCTAAAATATTAATTGGAGGACCTGAATAAGTTTGTTGTTCATTTTTAATTTTCTCTTGGTATTCTTCAAGCATTTCATTTTGCGCGTTCATTGCCTCTTTATGCTCTTCTGAACCTGAATCCACTTGCTCATTAGAACGATTTTGCTGGTTTGAGTTATTATTATTAAGAGAAGGACTTTGACCTTGCAACAATTGATTATAATCATCAGGAGTTATTTTATAGAGTTTTTTTGCCTTATTTATCAACTGTGAAACTCTTTTAATATCCATTTTAACAACTAAATCCCTCTTTGTATGAAAAACCTCTAACTTTGTAATCTATTGAATAATTATAATGTGAATAATTCAATAATGAAAGATTGGAAGGAGCACTTACTTGTTTTATTATATTTATATCACAAGTAATTGAGTTGGAATTGCAGTAGTTCAAAGTGGAGTTCTCCCATGTCGAAAAACGAAAATCAAGTTGAGAACCATTACTCAATTTTCCAATCCTACATGTCTCAAATTTAAGATTATCTAGTAATTGGTTTTTTCCTGAATCAATTATATAAGGATTGGTTGTCTCTTCAGAATAGATATATAATAGGGCCAAAATTACAAAAAAAATTGAAAAAATTAAAAACTGACTTTTTTTTGAATTAAACATTTTAGTAACACACCCCTAAAATCAGTTCTCTGAAATTAAACTTGCTCTGATTATATATAAAAACTACTCTCTTAGTCACATATCTATTATATGTTGCATCACACCCAAAAATTTTTTTTGTGGTTGTAAGATTCGAAACAGAAAGAGAATAGGAGGCAAAGGCGGTATCTAATTGCGATTGAACTACACTCCAATCTTGTGTTACTGAAGAGTTTGACAAATTTTCAAGCACTGCAGGTTCAATAATTGAACCATTGTAATACATTGCATCAAAAAAACTCTCAATAGTAAAATCATTATCTACTTCAATAGGATTTTTTGAATCATATAAATATGCTGTTGCATAAGCAAAAAGAGAAAACACTAATACTATTTCAATAACTGAAAATTGAGCTTTATTAATCATTTCCAAGCCTCCACAAAAAGCCTTACAATCTCCCCATTATAATTACTATAGCAAACATAATTTGAAAATAATGAATTAACCCCATGTTTTGTCCCAAAGGTGAGATATTTAGTTTGTGTTGACAATCCTCGCAATTCCAAATAAATAAAATAATCTGCTCCAATAGAATCCAGGATTGTGAAATAATTTGTTGAATTAAATACTTGAAATTTTGCTTGTGAAATATTATTTGAAGTGGCTTCTCTAAAACCTGGTTGAATCATAGAATTTATATCATTTTCAAAATTTTGTGGGACCCCTGGGCTACTTACCAATAGAACACAAAAATTTCTTGCCTCTGAATCCATCTGAGTAAGTATTAATTTTTTATTTTCTAAATCCCTATACGATTGATATAAAAGAAAAACTGAAGTGAACAATATAAAAAATAGAAGAATTGAAATAGCAAAATCTATTTCTAAATACCCTTTCTTTTTACCTAAATGTGACTTTAATTTCTTTATTTGTTTTGTCATGTTCTAATACAATAATATAGCCTCCAGGTTCTAAAGTAAGATTAGAGGCAAAAACATACGGAGAAGTTATATTTTTAAAGATTACCTCTGAACCACCAAATCCCTTGTAACATAAAGAATTAAAACAATTAGTAGAATTATCTCCAAATTTAATTAGAGAGTTGTATAATATTTGATTTCCATTAAATTTTAATACTCCTTTTCTAAATGTTACTTCCTGAGAGGTTGTTGAATTTTCAAAAGAAATTATTTTATCTATTTTAGCATCAAAACTTTTAATATAACTCTGCATCCTATTTCTATCTAAAGAATTAACATTTGCATCTAATTGGCTCTTTGAATATACATATGCAGACGTTGATGCAAATATTATTAGTAATGTAACAAAACTAAACGACACTAATTCAGACACTGCTTTTTTTTTAAACATAATTTCCTCTCTTAAACTTGATATTAATAAACTCGGTGTAATTTCATAGTAAAAAATTAATCAACTAACACTAATACAACTTCCATTAAAATAATAAATTGTTTCTGAAATCAACAATCTAGTTGCATTTGAACAGAAAGTGAGACCATATAAATTCGTTGTTTCTTCCACTTTAAAATCATTATTTGAATATGTTGCTGTAATATTACTTGAATTAAGCTCTATTTCAATTTGGTTTAGGGCATATTCGTCGGTATAGTTTAAAGTTGAATTTACATCACCTGATAATACAATTAATTCAGCTTTCAACTTAGAAACAGATTCTAATATTTCTCTTTGTTTTATTTGTTCTTTGAAACTTTGCGTAGAAGTACTATAGAAAAAATACATCGTAAGAACTAAAGAAATAAATAAAAGAACTATAAAAGAAAAGGTAGTAACACTTACCAATCCTTTTTTGTTAAACATCTGCTTATTTTGCAAGTAGATTTGCTGAAAATACTCCTGCATCAGATACAACTATTACATTATAGGACTTTCCAGCCGTAAGTGAACAACTTCCAGAACTACTATTATAAGTTGTAACTGTTCCTGCTGCTGCATCCAAAACTCCAGAAGTCTCTCCACAATTAGCCACATCCGCCCCTGTTGAAGCTAAAGTTACCTTCCAACTTGAGATTGAAACATTATCTACTGCATTATTTTTTACATAGATTTGTCCACTATTAGCAACTTCCAACCTTTCAATTGTAAGAGAAGAACCAGCTTTACTCTGTTGTTCTACTTTTACATTTAAACCACTTTGATAAGTGTTAAACCATGTCTGAAATCCTACTACAGCCACTACAGCCACAACTAACAACAAAGCAGTTGCAACAACAGGACTGATTCCTTTTTTATTAAATACCATTTTTTATTTTATTAAATACACATATGTAAGAAAGTCAGAATCTTTTTCCCTTAAATATCTTTTTCGTCTTTTTGTAGTAATTATTTTCTTCAAATTACTTCAAACTTTGAAGAGTTCTTATCTTTTGATCAATTTCTAGGAACTTCTTTCTTTTTTTCTCCACGTCTTCTTGTTTAGGAGGACTCTCAAGAGCAAGTTCCTTTAATAATTTTTCTTTATATTTATTTTCCTCTTCATTTTCATCTACTTCATTTTTTGCGTGATTCAAATTTTCCTCAATCTCTGGCTTTTCTTCAATTAAATTCTCAATATTTTCTAAATTAGGTTTTTGCAAATCTTCTTTCATTGCTTTTAATTGAGTGATTTCTTTTTTAATTAACAAATGAGACTTTTCAACATTTTGATTTACTTGCCTGTATATTTCTCTTGAAGTTTTTATTTCCGAATTAAGCCTATCCTCCACTTTAGTAAAATTGGTTAAATTTTGTCTGCTTATTTTTTCAATTTCATCTGTTAAGTCTTTAAATGCTTCGTTTTGTGAATATTCTAATTTTTCAATATAGGATTTAAAATCTAGAGTACTCTCCCTTAATTCATCAAATCTATTCTCTATTAATTCATTTTTAGTCGAAATTTTATTAAATTCTCTTTTAATGTCCAAAACATTATTGTTTAATTCCTTAACATAATTTCCTAAGTTTGCTTTTATATCAAAAACTATTTTTGAGGAGAAATTAGTCAATTGTTTCAAGAATTTAGTCTGAAGCTCATTAACCTGCCTTAGAACCATCGATTCAATGTCGTTTGAGAGATTTTTTCTCAAAAGAGCAACTTCTGTTCTTAACTCAATAAAATTACTAGTTAAAAGAGAATAAAAATCTTCATCATCTGACTTTTTCTCGAGAGCACCTTTCAACTCAATTGCTTTTTGAAAGTCAACTTTAGGCAAATGTTTAGACAATTCTTTATTATAATCCTTAATCTCCTTAATCAATTTTGTTTTTGAGCTATTAACCATTTTTTATTTTAAAACCATTTTTTCTTCTTTTTCGCCTCTTCTTCATTTTGAATTGTAGAAGTATTTTCAGGAGGTTTAGTATTCTCAGAAGGACTTTCCTCTTTTTTGTTCGGAACCTTAAAATTCGGTTTTGGAAGTGGAGCTACTTCACTACTTATATTTTCACTTGAATTTGAAGGATTAGACAATGGAGGACTAGGATTAGAAGAAACCTCTTTGTTTCTTTTTTCTCTGAGTAATGTTTTGTCAAGCTCTGAAAACTTTTCTTCCATTTTTTTATCTAATGTGTCAATTTTTTCAATTAGTTTATCCATCGAATCGTCATGACTTGAGTTTTCATCCTCACTTGTTTTCTTAAAAATGTCAACTATAAAGTCCAATTTAGAATTCATTTCTACCAATAATTTATCTTTATCTAATTTATTTTTACTCTGAAGAGCTTTAACCAATAACTGTTGTTTTAACTTTAGTTCTTCAAATTCTCTAATCAAATTAATGTCAGAACTTAGAGAAAAATCTTTACCCATAAAAAAATCACAGAAAATACTAATTATAATACTTAGTCACTCCCAAAAGATTAAAACTCCTCTTATCTATAAATTTCAAGTAATCTATTAAACTTAGCCGTTCTCTCACCACGAGCAGGTGCTCCAAGTTTTATTGATGAGGATAATGCTACTGCCAAATCGGCAATAAATGAGTCAGTTGTTTCCCCAGACCTATGTGATACAACAATATGCCAGTTTTTTTTCTGTGCAAGTCTAGCAGAATCAAAACTCTCACTTAAAGTCCCAATTTGATTTATTTTTAATAAAAGAGAATTACATAATTTCTTTTTTTGGGCCTCTTGTATCCTTCTAGGATTCGTTACAAGCAAGTCATCTCCTATCACTAATAACTCTTTCTTATCACTAAAAATATTTTTTTTGTTTGGTGTTACTTTGTTTTTCATGTAATAAGAGAATCCATCAAAATCATACTCTGCCATAGGATCTTCAACAGCAATAATTGGATATTTATTTACTAACTCGTTGTAATACACTGTTAATTCTTTATAATCTAAATTTTTATTTTTTTCAATTTTATATTTTTTAGTCTTAGAGTTATAAAAATCTGATGCTGCACAATCAATTGCAATACCAACATTATTTTGATGACCACTCGTATTAATTGCATTAACCAACAAGTCTAATGCCTCTGAGGGTTTTGAAATCTCAGGAGCAAATCCTCCTTCATCACCTAAACTTGTACTGGATGGGCCATATTTGTCTTTTATTAACTTTTTTAATGTTTGATATGTCTCAGAAATTATTTTAACTTTTTCTTGCATTGAATCTTGCATTGGCACCAACATAAACTCTTGAATTTGTAGATTATTTCCACTATGCAATCCACCATTTATTACATTTGAGAATAAATGTATCTGTTTCTTACTCGTATTTGCAGTTTTAGATAAATTCTCTTCTAAATATAATTTATTGATATATTCATATGTTGGCAATGAATAATATTTTGCTGAGGCCTTCGCAAATGCAACACTAACTCCCAAAATGGTGTTTGCACCTAAGACACTTTTATTTTCAGAACCATCAAATAATATTAATTTTTTATCTAATTCTTCTTGAGTAAACTCTTTGTCTAAAAAATGTTCTTTTATCAATTCTATATTTTTCAAGCATTTCTCTACTGATTTTCCATGATAATTGTTTTCATCTTCATCTCTTAATTCACAGGCCTCATGAATTCCTGTTGACGCACCAGAGGGAACTTGAAAAGTTCCTTTTGAACCTTCATCTAGAATCACATCTACTTGTAAAGTTGGGTTCCCTCTAGAATCTAATATTTGAAGTCCTTTTATATCTAAAATTCTCATATGAATAAATTAGATAAGCCCCTTTATTTAGTTTTATAACTACTTAAAAGAAATTTAGTAAAAAAGTAGAATTGAAATTTACATACACGGAATTTATGTACTCACTCAATTTCAATGTAATCCGGTTTATTTTTGTCTTTTTTTTGAAACTTTTTTTTTATCTTTTTCATTTTGTCTCGCAACGAAACCTTTTCTTTTATGTTTAACTTAATTTTTCTTCTTTTCGGGACTAATCTTCTTATTGTTTTTTTTAGTCCTTCTTTGTTTTGCTTCTTTAATTTTTTTCTTTCTCTTTCATATAGATAATGACTAATATATGTTACTAGTTTGTCTCTGTTTAATACTAGATATACTCCAATAAATAATGAAATCATAACTGTTAAAAAAGTATTTTGAGAATAGTTTGAAAACACTAAGATTAACAAGAGATAGAAAAAAAGAATCAATATTGTACTTGTGAAATATAAGAAAAGATGTAATTTCCTGTATTCTTTTGTCTTTAATGTGAAATCAATTTTTTCCTTCCTTCTTGCACTTCTCTTCATAGGTTCTCTTTTTATTCTTTATTTTTTAAAGTTTTGTATCTTCTTAAAACAAGAAAAATTAAAAATTATTAATTAATTTTAGAATCTCTTCAATATTATTTGTCTTTTGCAAACCAATTCGTAACTCTTTTGCTCCTGTAATTCCTCTAAAAAACCAAGAGGCTTGTCTTTGAATCTTTATTTTGACATTGTAAAAATTATGTTTCTCTAACTTTTTTAGATATTGTATAAATAATAGTTTCTGCTCTTTTTTCTTTTTTTCTGGAGGGATTCTTTCTAATTCTCTGTCTTTTAAATAAGTATTAAACTCAGTAAAAATATTCGGATTTCCTATTGCTGCCCTACCAATCATTAGTGCATTAGCATGTGAGCCCAGATACTTATTTATGTCCTGCACAGTTCTAACATCTCCATTTCCAACAATTGGAATTCTACATTGTTCATGAAGTTCCTTTATAGCATTCCAATCTGCATGACCTGAATATTTTTGCTTTGCTGTCCTTCCATGTACTGTGAGTAGTTCTGCCCCAGCATCTTCAATTTCTCTTGCTACTTCATTATATGTGGTTTTAGTATAACCTAATCTAATTTTTGCAGTAACAGGGTAAGTAGTATTTTTAACTAATTTCTCAATTATTCTGCCAACATTTTTTGGATCTTTTAATAACATAGAACCTGAATCATTGCGAGTAACACAAGTCGAAGGACATCCAAAATTAACATCAAGGATATCTGCCTGTGTCTCAACTTTCATCGCTGCTTCAACAAAACTTTGAGGTTTTGAACCAAAAAGCTGAACACAATTAATCTTCAAATTTCCTCTTTCAAATCTTGACTTAAAAACTTTATCACGAATTAAAGCTTCAACTGAAACCAATTCAGTAGTAGAATATGCCGCACCCTTTTCCTCACAGAGTTCTCTAAATGCAATATCTGTTACATCATCCATTGGTGCAAGAAGAAATGGTTTTTTCTTAAGAAGTTGCTTTAGTGATAGTTTCATACACTAAAGAAAAAAGATATTATTAAAAGTATTACTAAAAAGTATTCCTATTATAATATATCTATTTTGTATCTATTATTGGCTTATTTCTGAGCATCCGTCTCAATATGTCTTGATTAGATTTATATAGCTATTTCTTTGTATCCTATTTATATGAAAATAAATATTGCAATTGATGGTCCTGCTGGGTCGGGAAAAGGAACTACAGCAAAACTTATTGCAAAAAAAATTAATTATCGATATCTAGACACAGGAGCAATGTACAGGGGTGTTGCTCTTTATTTTTCAGAAAATAACTTAGACTACTCAAATTTCAAAAAAGAATGGCTTGTAAGCATCACGCTTTCTTTTTTAGAAAACGGTAACTTAGAACTTAATGGAATTGATGTCGAAGACAAAATAAGAACGCCAGAGATTGGGATTCTCGCTTCATTAGTCTCAAATATTGTTTGTATAAGAGAATTTCTAACAAAACAGCAAAAAAAGATAATTAGAAATAAAGGCTTTGTTCTAGAAGGACGTGATGCAACAACTGTTATCGCACCAAACGCTGAAATCAAGATTTATCTTGACTGTGATATTGATGAGAGAGTTAGAAGAAGAGCAAAGGAATTTGAACAAAGAGGAATACATAAGACAATTGAAGAATTAAAAGAAGAAATGCAAAAAAGAGATAAAAACGATATGGATAAAGGGAAGTTCTCACTTCAAATCTCTTCGGACGCAATTGTTATTGACACAACTAATTTGACAATTGATGAACAAGTTGATAAGATATATAAATTGGTTTTGGATAAAGTGTGAAAACTGTTGAGATTATCTTTCTCTAATCTCTAAGAAAAGTGTTTTTAAATCTGAGAATACTGGTATTACTTCGGTTATTTTCTCTTTTTTTAAAAAATAAATTATAATTAGAGCAGTAACAACCCCACTTAATAATTGATAAAAAGCCAGATGAACCAATTCAAAATATGTTTTTCCTAAAATTAAATTTATTGACATAAGAACTAAAATTCTAATTATGTTGAATGAAGTAAAAACTAAAATCGACTTCAAATAAATTTTAACTATTTTCTTAAACTTAATAGGAATTGAAAAAAAAACAATACTAATTAATATGTATGCACTCAATGCTATGCAAGCTTTTGCAATTTCAAAAAGATAATTAACACTATTATAATTTATTTGCAAAACCGAACCTACAATTACAACTTGAGAAAACATTGATAAATACAAAAATGAAATATATGTAAGTAATTTAATCATCATATTAGAAAAAACAAAGCTAAGGTAAAAAAGAACTAAAAACAAAAGCAATACATATCTTAGAAACATGTAAAAAAATACTTTGTTTTCAATTAGTTTTGTTTTTCTCATACACTACTTTCTTTATTCTTCTTTTTAAATTCTATTGTTTTGTATCATAAGTTTAGTGGTTAAAAATATACACAATTCAAGACAAACAAGTAAAGTTTATAAAATATAGTAACAAGAATAATGGTTATATGAAGCTACGAGTTTTATCCATTTCAATTTTGATTATACTCTCACTAGTCTCGGTATATTCTGAAAACGTCAGTCTAATGTGGACGTATTTGGAGAATCCTCCTGGAGGTGGTGCTTCAGACTCTAAGGCATTAACTTTTTTTCCAAACGACACAATAGTTTTCGCAGCTGACAACTATAATGGTGTGGAGCATGCTCTGGTTAGAGAATTAAATAAAAACACAGGGAGTGCAACAGGAAGAGAGTATTCCTCTGCAGGAAACTATTTATACCCACATGATATAGAAATAAATCCTTCAACAAAAGACATCTATTATGCAATAGAAGATCAAGTCACTTCTCCTCGTTCATTAAGAATAATAAAAGTCAACAGTAATTTTAATTATGTTACACAGGCAATTTTTGCCCCACCTGGGACTTTTCAAGTTCTGACACGAATGGATATTGAAATTGATTCAAATGGCAATGTGTATGCTGGAGGAGATTATAATTCAGGACCACATACAAACATTTATCTTGTTAAATTTAACTCATCTTTAAACCTTCAATGGAACATAACATATGATACGGGTAGTTATGACTATTTTACTAGCCTTGAACTTGATTCAAATGATCAACCTATTATTTTTGGAGATAGTAATAATGATTATGTAAGAAAATATAATAAAACAAATGGAAATCTTATTTGGACAAAAACTCTTTCTACTAATGTTGGAATATATGACGTTAAAATAGATTCAAATAATAATTTGTATGGAATTAAAGCCTCTATTCCAAATAAACTATATAAAATTTCAGGAATTAACGGAAGTGAGTTAGGAGTTTGGACTTATCCCTCTCTGAGCAATCTTGTCTTTTTTACACAGATGGACATAGATTCAAATTATAATTTAATTGTTGGAGGAACACTAAATGGAAATTTCACTTTCGCAAAAATAAATACCACAGATATGAGTGTTATGTGGAATTTTACTTCTCCTTCATCAGCACAGATGACAGATTTACAAATTGACTCAGAAGATAATCCTGTGGCAGTAGGCACAGTCACTCCGCCCAATAGTTATTATGCAATGAAACTAAATATAACTCAACCTTCTCCTGCTGCCGCCCCTCAACAATCTCAAAGCTCCCTTGGTGCAATTTTTCCTTCAATGAGTTTCATCTCTACCTTAGTGTCTCTAATTATGATTTCCTCCTTCTATTTGTTCCTATAATTCTTAACAATAGAGGAACTGACTTTATATTTTAATTTAACAAATTAAAAACTCATTTTGTAGAAACATATATAAATATTTCATAATTTTTTATTGGTATGAATGAAATTAAGTTAACACATGCGGGTTCTCTAAAGTCTGGTTCGTATCTGCTAGTAGATGGTGCTGCGTGTATTGTAAAGGACACTCAAACCTCAAGACCGGGAAAACACGGACATGCAAAAGTTAGAATTAAAGCGCAAGACATTATAACCGGTTCAACTAAAGAAGTTGTAAAACCCGGTCATGACACTGTAGAGGTCCCAATTATTTACAAAAAGAATGGACAAATCCTATCAATTACTGGCGATGATGTTGAGGTTATGGACATGGAAACTTTCGAGACAAACAACACAACACTTTCTCTTGCTGAGGAGTCAGTTAGAGATTCTCTTGCAGCAGGACAGACTGTTTTATTTTGGCAAGTTATGGGAAAAATACTAATCAAACAGATTATAAGTGAGGGTTAAATAAAAATGGCAATATTCGAAGAAGCAGAAAAAAGATTATATAAGAACATTTATATTTGTAAGAAATGTGAGTCGAAAACTAGAGTTCCAATAAATAAAGTACTCAACGGAAAAGCAGTTTGCAGGTCCTGTTCTTCAAAATTTTTAAGACCTGTTAGAAAGAGAGGTAAGAAGTAATCAAAAGGTTTATAAATAACCTTATTACTAGATTTATTTAATAACAAAAATGGCAAGTTTTTTCAAAAGAAAACGTGAAGAATACATTGAAGATGACTCCGATGATTATCTTTCAGTAACTGAAGTTGATGTCAAAAAGCACCCAGAAGACAAATTGGTGGATGTTAGAGTGTTTGTTCTTGATGACTACGAGAATATAAGAGAAATTCTCGATGTGATAAGAGGAGAAAGAACTATGTGTCTAATTGACATACACCTACTTAGAAATAAAGATCCTGATGAACTAAGAAGAGCAATTGACAAATTAAAAAAGACTGTTGAAGCTGTAGGTGGAGATGTTGTAGGGTTTCACGAGAACTGGATTTTAGTTGCACCTAAAAACGTGCACATTCATAAGGGAAGATCTTAAAAATAATTCTACTTTTTTTGTTACTATTCTAGATTGTGAGATATTCAAGAGAATAACTTATTAATAAAATAAAATTTGTAACTCTTACAAGTGACAACAAACCATATATAAAAATTCATACTAAGAAATATTTATAAACCAATTCGTGTTTTTTCTTACTAGATGGCTCAAGAAGCACAAAAAACCCAAAAAGGAAAAGATCCTAAACTTGCAAATAAAAAAGAAATACATTTTGTTAGAATTATGTACACAGACATTAATGCCGAAGCAAGATTATTATATGGATTATCTAAAATCAAAGGAATTAGCTATTCTTTTGCAAACGCAATTTGTCATGTTCTAAAACTTGATTCAAACTCTAAAATTTCTCAACTAAATGAAAAACAAATTGAACAACTTGAGAATTTTCTTTCTGAACCTGAAAAAAAAGGTTTACCATCTTGGATTCTAAACTCACAAAAAGAATATCTAAGTGGAAATGATATACATCTAATTTCAAAAGACTTAGATTTTCATCAAATGCAAACTAAAAGAAGAATGTCTAAAATCAAGACATACAAAACACTAAGATTAAGATTAGGTCTAACTGTTCGTGGACAAAGAACAAAAGGAAACTTTAGAAGATTTGCAAAGAAGAAAGGAGCAGGGATGAGAAAATAAAATGGGATTGCCTATTAAACATAGAAAAAAATTTGTATCTCACAAAAAAAGATGGGACAAGAAAACAATAGAAGAAGACCAAAAACTAGTAAATGATTATGCTCTAAAAAACAAAAAAGAAATTAAAAAATTTGAATATAAATTATCTAAATTCAAAGATATTGCAAAAGAACTTAATAGATCTCGGGGAAGTGGAGATATTGAAACGGAAAAATTTTTAGAAAAACTAAAAAAATCTGGATACTTGCCTCAAGAATCAGAATCTCTTGATAGTGTTTTAGATATTTCACTTAGAGATTTACTTGATAGAAGACTATCAAATCTAGTTCACAAACATAAAATTGCCCGAAGTCCTAAACAAGCAAGACAATTTATTGTTCATAGACACATCAAAGTTGGAGGAAAAGTAATTGACTCACCCTCATATCTTGTACCTTTGGAACTTGAATCTACAATTGAAGTTATTGACACTTCTGCTCTTGCAGATGAAAATCACCCGGAAAGAAGAATGTTTAGTGAGGAGATTGCCAAGTTAAAAGATTTAAATGAAGATATTCCAGTAGAAGAAAAGGAAAATGGGAAGACTTTTGATGAGAAAGAAGCTGAACTTGATGATGAAGAAATTTCAGAGGAGATTGAATAAAAATGAAAGAAGCAACAAAAAAAACAGAGACTAAGGAAAAGGCAAAAAAAGTAGCTAGTAAAACAAACAAAGAAAAATCTCCTATTAAAAAAGAAACAACTCTCAAAGAAGAAAAAATAAAAAAAGAAAATAAAGTAGAAAAAGTAAGTAAGGAAGAAAAAAAGATTGCAAAAGAAAAAATAGATAAGGAATCAATTGCCCCTAAAACTAGTCAGGAGATTGGTAAAAAGGAAGCGATACTTTACAAAGAACCAATAAAAAAAAGATATAATACAAATACATCATCAAGTAAAAATTGGGGAATCATTTATATTTATTCTTCATACAACAACACTCACCTGCATGTAACAGATATAACTGGATCAGAAACTCTTGTAAAAGTGACAGGTGGAATGGTGACTAAATCAGACAGACTAAAAGCAAGCCCAAACATTGCAATGGCCGTTGCAAAACAAGTAAGTGAAGGATGTCATTCAAAGGGTATTACCTCGCTTTATGTTAAACTCAGAGCAGTAGGAGGACACAATGGTCCTAGTACCCCTGGCCCAGGAGCACAAGCAGCAATAAAAATGCTTACAAGATATGGAATTAAACTTGGAAGAATTGAAGATATAACACCAATACCACATGATTCTTGTCGAAGAAAAGGTGGAAAAAGAGGTAGGAGAGTATAAAATGAGTAATGTAAGTATGAAACACAAAGAAGAAACAACAATTGTAACGTTCAAAAACACTCACCCTAGTATTGTAAATTCATTTAGAAGAATTATTCTAGATGAAGTTCCAACATTTGCAATTGAAGATGTTGAGATTGTAAAAAATGAATCTCCGCTTTATGATGAAACAATTGCTCATAGACTTGGCCTATTACCACTTACAACAGATCTAAAAACATATAATTTCAAAGATAAATGTAAGTGTAAAGGTGTTGGATGTGCACTTTGTGAAGTTAAAATGTCTCTAAAAGCAAAAGGTGAAGGATATGTTTACTCAAAAGCTATAAAGTCAAATGACCCAAAGATTTGTGTAGTTGATAAAGAAATTCCAATTACTAAGCTTTTTGGAGAGAAAGAAATTGAAGCTAATTTAACTGCAATAATTGGTAAAGGAAGAGAACATGCAAAATGGGCTCCTGCACATACATATCTAAATGACACAGGGAAAGCAATTGATTTATATATAGAATCATTTGGACAGCTTAATTCTAAAGAGATATTTAATAAATCAGTTGAAATTGTTGTTGAAAAAATTGATGAATTGGAGGCTCAACTATGAACTCTCAATTAAAAAATAAAAAAGAGGAGGCAACAATTATTGATGCAAATAATTTAGTACTAGGAAGAATGGGTTCAATCGTTGCAAAAAGGTTACTTTTAGGAGAAGAAATTAAAATTATAAATTGTAAAGATGTAATTATGTTAGGAAAGAAAAAGTTTTTGGTAAAAAAATATAAAGATAAATTTTCAAACAAAGTTGTAAAACAAGGTCCATATTATTCTAGAAGTCCTGCAGAAATTGTTAGACGATCTCTAAGAAACATGCTTCCTTACAAAAACTCTCGAGGTGTTGAAGCTTATTCTAGATTAAAATGCTACAATTCTCTTCCTTCGATTTTAGCTAATTCTAAGAAGAATAGTGTAGAGAATGCTAAAATGAATCCACAGAGTGTGTTTTATTACACAAAGGTTGGAGAATTAAGTGAGGCATTAGGCTTTGTGAGGAAACAATAAGATGAGTACAAAAAATAACAAGATTCAAACTACAGGAAGAAGAAAAACTGCAGTAGCAAGAGTGACTATTAGTAAAGGAAACGGGGACATAAAAATTAACAACAAAGATTTAAATGTGTACTTGAGAAATCAGCTATTGGTACTTAAATTAAAAGAACCAATCTTAATTAGTCAAAATGAGAACAAATTTGATTTAAAAATTAATGTTTTTGGGGGTGGACAAAATTCTCAAATAGATGCAATAAGACAAGCTATCGCAAGAGGAATTGTTGAAATCACAAAACAAGAAGACATTAGAAAGAAGTTTTTGGACTATGATAGGAGTCTTCTTGTTTCTGATACCAGATTCAAGGAAATGAAAAAACCAAACAACTCTAATGCAAGAGCAAAGAGACAAAAATCATACAGATAAAATATACAATTAAAAAATGGAAGAAAAAAAATCATACGGATTTGTAAAAGTTAAATGCCATGAATGTGGAAATGAACAAACAGTATTTGGAAGATGTGCTACCAAAGTACAATGTAGCAAATGCAAAGTCGATTTAGCTCATCCTACTGGTGGAAAAGCAGCAATTAAAGGAGAAATCCTTGAGCTATTATAACTTGAAATGTGATTAATTCATTAATATTATTTCTTGTAATTTTTTTTGGTTCGCTGTTTATATATTTTGATTTAAAATATAGAAAAATACCAAACAGAATTACCTACTCGTTTCTCTTAATCTCACTTTTAATTTTTATTTTAGGTATGAATTATTATCATTTATTTAACTTAATAATCCTTCTATTTGTTATAATAACTACTTTTGTTATTTATTCATATAAAATTTGCGGTGCAGCCGACGGAAAAATTTTCATAGGATTTTCTCTACTCTTTTTATCTCTAAATAATGAAAATGGTCTTCTAAACTACTCTCTAAATACAATTATTCTTTATACTATTACAATGCTAGCTTTTAGTCTACTTGTTACAAATGTTAAATCTAAAAAAAAGGTTCTTAGAAAAATAAGATATGTGGAACATTTCTTTTTCACTGTTTCTGTTTTTTTAATAGGTTTTCTAATTTATCTTTATGTTTACAACAAAACAAATTATTACATTACAACAGCCATCTCAATTCTACTGTTTGTTATGATTTTACTTACTAAAAATAAGATTAAAAATTTTCTTAGAAAACAAAATAAGAAACTATTATACATTATAAATATTTTAATGGTTCTGATTTTTCTAATAATCTCAAATAATAAAGTGATTAACTATTTAATTCTTGCTTTAATTGCTAAAATTTTAATTGAATTTATATCAAAATTAACCCTAGAGATAAAGGAAGGTAAAAAAACATATGAAAGTCCTTTTGCCATTTATTTGGTTTTTGGGGCTCTCTTAACACTTATTATAAAAACAAATTTTTTTCTTATTGTAGCTAAATTTTTTTGAATTTTTCACTCTCTCCAAAGGTTTATAAATCTTAAAATTTAATTTAATTTCATGAAACAAATTAAACTTAAGGTCGCAGAGGCTCATCAAGATGACGTTAACAAAGGAGTTGTGAGAATTGACTCCTCATTTATCCGAGCTCTCGAGGTTAGTGTTGGAGACCCAATTCTAATTAAGGGTGAAAGAGAAACACTTGCAATAGTTGATAGAGCTTACCCGAGCGACCTTGGTCTTGAAATTGTTAGAATGGATGGAATTGTCAGAAAAAATGCAAAAATTGGAGTTGGTGAAATTGTCAGTATTCTTAAACCCCAACTAAAAGAAGCACAAAAAGTTACTTTAAACCCTCTTCAAGATATGGTTCTACATCAGAATATTCTTGGAAATTTAAAACGAAGTCTCGTAAAAAAACCCATTGTTCAAGGAGATATTATAACAATTGGTGGAGGTAATGTGACAGAAAGACGGAACGCCTCTTTTTCATCAAATAACCCTTTTGCAATTGATTTATTTAACATTATTGAAAGTGATTTCATGGGATTCAATTTAAACTCAGCAAAATTCAAAGTTGGAACTACAAAACCATCAGGATTTTTACAAATAACCCCAAACACTATAATTGAAATTTCAAATAAAACAGAAGAAGAACAGTTAAGTGCAATAAATTATGAAGACATAGGTGGTCTTAAGACTCAATTAACTAAAGTAAGAGAACTTGTTGAAATTCCTCTTAAACATCCTGAGCTATTTACAAGACTAGGTGTTGATGCACCAAAAGGCATTTTACTATATGGTCCACCTGGAACTGGAAAAACATTACTTGCTAGAGCAATAGCAAATGAAACCGAGGCTTCTTTTTATTCAATAAGTGCTCCTGAAGTTGTAAATAAATATTATGGGGAATCTGAAAAGAAACTAAGAGAACTATTTGAGAAGGCACAAAAAGATTCTCCTGCAATTATCTTTATTGATGAAATTGATGCGATTGCAGCTAAACGTGAAGAAGTTCAAGGAGAGACAGAAAAAAGAATTGTTGCACAGTTATTAACCTTAATGGATGGATTAGATAAAGAAAGAAAAGTTGTTGTTATTGCTGCAACGAATAGACCTGATGCTCTTGATGAAGCACTAAGAAGACCAGGGAGATTTGATAGAGAACTTGAAATAGGTGTTCCAAAAGAACAAGACAGACTTGAGATTTTAAAGATTCACACTAGAGGAATGCCTCTCGAACTACCTAAAAAATACAAATCATACGAAATTTCACTTGAAGCATTTATTAAGAAATATGAAAAAGCAAAAATAGATATTGATAAAATAAAAAAAACATTTAAAGATGATCCTTTTGAAGCTCTTGGACTACTGCCTGAGGAGGTTGTTGAAAAAGCAAGAAAAAAAGAATCAGAGAAAATGCTTAAAACTATGTCTTCTATTACTCATGGTTTTGTTGGGGCAGATTTAGAGGCATTAGTTAAAGAAGCTGCATTTAATGTTTTGAGAAGACATTTTCCTGAGATGACTTTTAATGAAAGTGAAGAAATACCTACTACTGTTTTGAATAAGTTAGAAATAACTTCAAATGATTTTACCGAAGCACTAAAAATAATTAGGCCCTCTGCAATGAGAGAATTTATGGTTGAAGTTCCTAATGTGAAGTGGGAAGATGTTGGAGGACTTGAGAATCTAAAACAACAACTTTCTGAAATGATTGAATGGCCAATTAAAAATCCTGATGCTTTCTTAAGATTAGGTATCAAATCACCTAAAGGAATTTTGTTATATGGACCACCTGGGACAGGTAAAACACTTCTTGCAAAGGCAGTTGCTACTGAAACCTCTAGTAATTTTATATATATTAAAGGTCCCTCAATAATAAATAAATACGTAGGAGAATCGGAAAAACAAATTAGAAAAATTTTTGAGAAAGCAAGACAAAATTCTCCTTGTATTTTATTTTTTGATGAAATAGATGCAATTGCGGCAACCAGAATGGGCGGGAACAAGGCAAAAGTCTCAGATACAATTGTAAACCAGATTCTTACTGAATTGGACGGACTTGAAGATTTAATTAATGTTAAAGTTCTTGCTGCAACGAATAGGCCCGGTTTAATTGACCCGGCTCTACTTCGTCCAGGAAGATTTGACAAGTTAGTCTTAGTTGATATTCCTAATTTAGAAGCAAGAGAAGCTATATTAAAAGTTCATATTAAAAACACACCAGTTAATAAAAAAGAAGAAATAATAAAAACACTTGCATCTAAAACTGAGGGATATGTTGGAGCGGATTTGGAGGCTCTTGTTCGAGAGGCAGGACTAATTGCCCTACGAAGAGATATTAAATCTGAATTGATTTTAGATAAAGACTTTGTTGATGCTCTAAAAGTGGTAAGACCGAGTGTTAATATTGAATTGCAAAAACACTACCAACAAATTGAGAAAGAAATGAAAAATCCAAAGAAAGAACATGAAGATTTGAGTATGAGTAGCTACGTCTGAATCAAAAATTTTCAATTTTTGGTCATTGTTTAACAAGTAAAACAATAAACCTTTTTTTCTTTTTTAAATATAGATAGTATTCAAATATAAAAAACCATAAAACCTGCAAATAGGAAATCATTACCTATATCTAGAATTAATTTTAATATATTTTTCACCTGTTTCCAAAACTTTTTTATCTAAATCTCTCTATTCAATACTAAAACTTAGTAGGTTCATTTAAAAAAATTTATGTAAACCAACTAAGAATTTCTTTCAAATTAATTATCTTCTGGATAAAAATTATTAGAAAACCTTATAAAAATATAAATCATATAATAAATATGTCAAAAACAATATTAGTTAATAAACAGATTTCAAAAAATGAATACTTTGCCTCAAAAGTTCCTGTTGTTACAATGACAGCTGAGGAAGAAAGAGAGATTGAAAAAATATTAAAAGAAGGAATGTGCAGCCCTAAGGAACATATTGAGGTAGGGAGAATATTAGGACTAAATCAATAAAAATTCTCTCTGCGTCCTATTTTAAGAAATTTTATCTGTTTTTCATTAAAAATTATTTCAATTTTTAATCTATATTTCATTCCAATATAGTATCGATAGATATTCTTCCTTTTTTCTCCAGATAATTTTTCAAAATTTAATTTTTCATTAAAAGGATTATTGATTATTAAACCTATCATTTGCTTGATTTTATTTATTCTATTAGGATCACCTTTCTCAATTTTTATTAAGCCTCTTTGAAATTGTTTTGAAAACTCATACCTATAACCCACATAATATTAGTTGATAATTTTAATAAATATATTCTCAAAAAAAAATTGAATAAAATAAATATAAGATTCAAAAAAATATTTTTTTGGATAAAAAATATCTAAATCTTCCTAATAAAAACTAAAAAAGCTGTATGATCAATTTCTCGTCTGAAATTTGGTCTGAACCCGAATTGGGTTCACGAATGGAGGTTTCAACTCTAAAGAGTCTCAAGCCTCAAAAATCTATATCTTCCTTATAAAAACTAAAAAAGCAGTGTGATCTATTTCTCGTCTGAAGTTTGGTCTTGAGACTCTGCCAAATACTTTCCAATGTCTTACACCAACTTCAGAGATTTCTTCTACGTAGTAATCTTCTCTCTCTTTAGTGTAATTTGTTAATTCTTGAATTTGTGAAATAGAAGGTAAATAACACACAATAAAGGCCCCACTTTTTACACTGTTCTTCTCCTTCTTTAAAATGAATACAGGTTCAGGCAAATCTAAAAACAATAAATCAATGCCCTTTAGTTCTTCAATGTCTTCTCCTAAGTCTTTATGAAGTAAATTAACATTATCGATTTGCATCATTTTAATGTTTTTCTCGATGATTCTAATGTTTTCTGATTCAATTTCATATGTGTCAACTCTCTTTGCATATTGTGCAAAAAAACACGTTGCAGCACCACTACCACCTCCAGCTTCAACAACATATGAATTCTTATCAAAACGAGTTCGTGCGACTATATAACCTAAATCCTTAGTTGTTACTAATTGAGGGCCTCTTTTAAGCTTTTGAGAATAATCATAAATATTTGCATCAAATATTAAAAATTCTCTATTTGTATTTGCTTTAACTGTGCCTTTGCCTTTTTCTATCTCTTCTGCTTTAATAGTTCCCTCTTTACAATGGAAATCTCCTTCTCTATAATAATATATATCCCCCTTCTTTTTACTAATCAGAACTTTCATAAATAGTGTAATAATATTTTTTTTATAATAATTTATACTAGGGGTTGATGTTACAACGTAATAGTTGGATTCTTTTTCTTTACTTAATAATAATAACATTTTCGAAAGATTTATAAATAAGGAATAACTTATTGTGATTACCACTAAAAATAAAATAAGTGATTAACAAAATGAAAAATCCAATTAAAGTAGCATTTTTGGCTGTTATAAGCCTTCTATTCGTAATTAGTACTGCTTATGCAAGTCCTGTTAAGATAGAAAACTTTAACATCCAAGAATCAAACGGAGATATTATCGCATTAGTTTCATTATCAAATGCAAATACTCTCTCAGGTATATTTACAGAAGTAAGTTTCACAATCGAGGAACTAGGAACCTCCAAAAATGTTGGAGTTGTTAGTATTGATACTAACGAAACAGTTGTAAAAGAATTCAATCTAAGAGACATTACTGACTCATTTGATTTACTTAAACCAGGACAAACATACCAATTAACTGTAACTACAGATGGTGATTCTGCAACACAATCATTCTTGTTTGGTTCAGAAAAAGATACAAAAGGTCTTGATTTAGTAATTGATCAAATTGAAATTAATAATGTTGAAGTAACAGATATTGAAACTCTTCAAGTGTTAAACGGAGAAGCTCTTAATGTTCAAATTAAATTCAATGCACTTCAAAATTTTGATGATGCAAGAATCATGGCATTTATTGAAGGATATGAACATTCCCCTATTGTTGGGACAACAGATATCTTTCAAGTTACTGAAGGAAAAACATATGTTAAAAACATAAATTTGAACCTTCCACATGACATCGGTTCAGAAAAAGATTACAAATTAAGAATCGTTGGAGCTAATGATTTGTCAGGTCTAACAATTAAAAACATGGATCTTTATGTTGATACACAAAGACATAGAGTTGACATCCTTGACTTAGTAATGACTCCAAATTCAGGTGTTGAGCCTGGACAGAATATTATTGCTAATGTTAGAATGAAAAACAGAGGTCAAAAATTCGAAGATTCAACTAAAGTAACTGTTGCAGTTCCAGAACTAGGAATTGAAGAATCAAGCTACATTAGTAATCTTGATCCACAAGATGTTGCAACATCAGATGATATGTTATTATTTGTTCCTGACAATGCTCAAGACAAGCAATACAAAGTACTTGTTACTCTTTCATATGATGATGGTTACACAAGTTCAACTCAAGAATACACTCTTAATGTACTTGCATCTAGAGTTGTTCCAGATAAAAACCTACTTGTTAGTTTTAAAAACAATGTAGATTTAATAGCGGGTAAAGCTACTTCATTTGATGTTGTTGTTGCTAATCCTAATGAAGGAAGTAAACCAATGTCACTTGCAACTCTTGATAACTCTTGGGCTGATGTTGAGGTTAGTCCTAGTCTTGCAATGGTTCAAGCTGGTTCAGATGCAACTTTCAAAGTAACTGTTACTCCAAAAAGTGCAGTTTCAGGTGAAAAAGAACTAGTTCTTCTTGTAAAAGAAGGATCCACTACTGCAAGTCAACTTAGTGTTCAAACATACGTTGCACCAACCGATTCAATCAATTGGGTAAATGTTGTACTTGCAATACTACTTATAATTGCGATCATCATATTGCTTGCACTTATTGTTACAATTGCAAGAAGAAGAAATGATAATGAAGAAGATAGTACTTCAACTGAAGAATACTACTGAATTCATTAAAAATTCTTTTTAATTCTTTTTAATTTTTTTACTCTAATTGTATAAATTATAGTGTGAAAAATTTTCTTTAACTTTATAAACTAAATACTCTTAGTTTTAGATATGAAATTACATTTTTTAGGAACTGGTTGTATGGTGCCTACAAAAGAGAGAAACCATCTTAGTATTGCTTTTGAGAGAGAGGGTGAGATATTTTTATTTGACTGTGGAGAAGCAACTCAACTACAATTAAAAAAAATGAAATTGCCTGTTTCAAAAATTAAAAAAATATTCATCTCACATTGGCATGGTGATCATGTGATAGGTCTTCCTGGACTTCTAATGACTTTAGGCAATACTCAAGGAGTTGAAAAAATTGAGATTCATGGCCCCAAAAAAAGCAAAGAATATATCTTTCACATGAAAAAAGCATGTATTTTTGATACGAGGATTGATATTAAAGTATTTGAACACGAGCCAAAAAGAAATGAAGTTATAACAATAATAGATACTGCTGAATATCAAATTAATTGTGCAAAATTAAAACATAGTGTTCCTTGTAATGGCTATTCTTTTGTTGAAAAAGACACATTAAATGTTGATAAAGAAAAAGCAAAAAAACTTGGCATTGAAAAATCACCTTTATTATCTAGAATCAAAATGGGAGCAGATATACAATATAACAAACAAAAAATCAAATCAAAGGATATCACATATACTAAAAAAGGAAAAAAAATTTCTTTTGTTTTTGATACAAGACCCTGCAATGAAATTAATTTGCTTGTTAATAATTCTGATTATTTGGTAATGGAAGCCACTTTAATATATGAACAACATGCACAAAAAGCTGAAGAATACGATCATATGACTGCTAGAGAAACTGCAGAAATTGCTAGAGAAAATAATGTTAAAACTCTTATAATCACTCACTTCTCACAAAGATATAAAGATACAAAGGACATTGAAGCAGAAGCTAAAGAATATTTTGAAAACACAATTGCTACTTATGATTTAATGAGTCTGCCTATTAAATGAGCTAAAGTATATAAAGCAATATTTATTCTTAAAACTATCATGGAAATATACGTTGGTTATGAGAAAAAATTAATAATTGAAGGAATTTCAGAATGTGTAACTTCTTCTTCAAGAGGTCTTGAAGTTGAAATAGATCAAGTGGCGGATATGCTTACAAAAGAGGCTTCAACCCTTAGGAATGATGCTTTTATGTACTTTGGTACAATTTACGATGATACAAATTATCAACAGGCAATTATGTTCTACAAAAAATTCCCAATAGAAAAATCTGAGGACACAAAATTAATACAACGTATAGATTGGAAACAACTTTTTACTTTAAGAAAAATTGATGATTTTGAACATGAAGATTTGTGTGTTCTTGAATATAGATTAACTCCAATAGGTTTTGAATTATTTCAAATTGCAGCAGAAGCCAAAAACAAATGGAGAGAACCCTCCCAAAAAACAAAAGTAATTAATCCTTACTTTTCACAAGATCATCATAATACAACAAACCATCAACAGGTCCTTTTTTAGTTACGACACTCGAAGCATTTAGGGCCGCATATTTTAGAGATTGTTTTATACTAAATCCTTTTACACAAAAGTAAAAAAAAGTACTAGCAAAGCAATCACCCGCACCAGTTGTATCAATTACATTTTTAGGGACAAATGCTTTTTGAAAATAATGTTTTTTTCCATCATAAGCATAAGATCCATTCTTTCCATCTGTTATAACCACGACTTTTGAAACTTTTTCTTTTAATGAGTTTAAACATTCGTTCATTCTTTCTTTTTTTGTTAGTTCCTGTGCTTCATCATAATTTAAAATGACAATATCTATATAATTCAATAAGTTCTTTGAATTTTTTTCATTTCTAGTAATATATGAAGAAGGATTGTAACAAATAAGTGTCTTCTTAGTTAGTTTTTTCAACTTTCTTGCAATGAAGTATTGTGTTTCAAAACTTGTATTTGATAAGGCCGAGAAATAAATATGTTTTGATTTAATATCATGAATATCAAAATCTCTTAATTCTAGACAAGAATTTTGACCACAATATGAGAAGATTACTCTATCATTGTCTCTAGTATCAACAATAATTGACTTTGCAACAGGCCTTTTAGATAACTTGCTTTCTATTAGAGAAACACAGTTTCTACTAAGTTCTTTTTTTAATTTCTCTTCAAACTCTTGAGATATTTTTCCAAGATATGATACCATCCCACCTAGTCTTGAAATTGCAATTGAGGTGTTAATTCCACCTCCACCTACTGTTTCTTTAAAGTTCTGTTTAAGTCTAATTTTTTCTCCAACTGAAATTTCAGATAATGGTTCATTAACATTTAAATATGTATCTGAAACATTCGAACCAACCACACTAAAATCACTTATCTCTTTGCGGTATTTTGAATAACTTCTCACTAGAGTTTGAACCCCTGCAAGTTCCTCTCCTGTAAGAAATTTAACTAAAGCACCTCCCGCCAAAGAAACATACGAAAACTTTTTCAAATCATGAAACATTGATGCTGCTGTTACACTATGGCCTCCTCCCATAAATGTGAATGCGTTTGATGAAACTACTGTTTTAAAGAGCCCTTTTGTGCCTCTTTCTAAACCTTTTTCTTCAAAGTTACCTGGAGTTCCTTTCACATAAATTGAACCTGCTCTTTCAAGAAGTTTAGAAAAATATTTTATTGTCTCTTCACCTACATCTTCAATTAAATTTTTTTCAAGCAAATCTTTGTTTTTCTTTAAATCCTCAACTCTAATTTCAACTCTTTTTTTATCATTAATCAATGCAACATCCTTTGGAACAAATATATTGTGTGGGTACTTTTTAAGTAATTCAGTAATTTTAGGTTTAACTGATAAAAAACCATTCTCCTTCAGAAATTTTTCCTTACCTCCCAAATAATATCCTTTTGATAAGAGTGCAACCTCCCCTATAACACCTGTTAATAAAACGAAAGAAACGCTCTTTGTTTTAAGTCCTTTCTCAATTAAAGGGACTAAATCGTCAGCTTTAGACCCCCCGAAGAGGTATGAGTGTGGGTTTGGTGAATCTTCAATTAAATTCAAACTTAAAATCTCATGTTCCATTTGTCTTCCTGCAATATTTGGTATATTTCTGAAACCCACAACAGAAGTTTGTTCTCTGTGTGCTACAGAAAATGCGTCAAAAACATAAAAATCAAAATGTTTTTCTAATTTTAATATCTTATTTTCTTTTTTATTCAAATTAGTCTCATCATCTAAAAATCTTAGATTTTCAAGCAATAAAATTCCCCCTTCTTTCAAGTTTTGAATTTCTTTAACAACATTTTTCGAATAAACTTGTGAAACAAATTTTATCTTTTTTCCTACTTCTTTTTCAAGTAAAGGTAAATGATTTTTAAAACTCACACAATCTGGTTTTCCTTTCCTACCTTGATGAGCTAAAATGATTTGTTTTGCCCCGCAATCACTAAGCTCTCTTATAGTTACTGCTGATTTTTTTATTCTTTCACTTAAAACTATTTTCCCATTTATTATTGGAGAATTGATATCTACACGCACACCAACTGTTTTTTTTGTTAAATTGAAGTGGTCTATAGTTAGGAATTGAAACATATAAACATTTAGAAAAAAATATTCTTAAAAACTTGTCAGAACTACAAAGGAGAGAAGAGGATAATTTGAATGAAATGACTACTAAACGTCCCATTGTAGATTTTTATCTTATGAGTCTTGGGTCTGCATTCCGCTCGACGTAGAAAAAAATGGTATCAAAAAAATATAAGATAAATTGTGTTCACGTCCCGACAACTGAAAGGAGGAGAGTGCAGTGGTCAATAAAGGGTTTTTTTTCTCACCACTTTAAATTATTGGTGAATTTGGATTCTGGTAACATCTCTATTAGAAAGTTTTTTAAATCGAAAACTGTACAACAAAGTATATGTCACTAAATTTTAATAGATTAAATTCGTATTTATTTATGTCATTGATGTTTATTATTCTATTTATTGCATATAATGATAGTTGGTTTTCCATGGAACTATCTATTAGAAATCTTTTAGATTTTGCAGCAGGCATAATCATAGTGATTGTTGTTTTACTATTTAACATTATATCTGTCCGATTTTTTATTAAGATAGATGATTTCAACTTTAATTCCAGTAGGATAATTGACCTCGGAAATAAACTAATATTTTATTCAGTTTTTTTTTCATACACATATTGGTTGTACCTAACATTTTACTGTCATGGAGGAGCGTATAGATGTTCTGAAATAACGGATGCATTCTTCTTTTTATTCCTGTTTATAACTACAATAATTTCTTTAATTGGATCAATTGTTATAGTCGTACAAATGAAAAAGACGTTCACATATACAAGTTGGAATTTTTGGCACTCTTTTTTTCCATTACTAAGTATAGTTATTTTTAGTGTTGGCTTATTTATTTGGATGGGATATTAACGGCTAGAAAAAGCTTACGTATAACAGAGCAATTTTAATGAAGTTTTTCGAAATGAACTGAAGAAAATTCAGGGAGAGCGAAGTGCAACCTTCCAAAGGAAAATTTCAGAGTTTTAGTTTGGGCCGTTTCTAACTTTATCAATAATCTCTAAATGTATATTATTCATATTTTTCTTATTTAATTCAGAAATATAAATATTCTGCAAATCAACTATTTCAGAACAGTTAATGTATTTTTTATCTTGTTTTCCTAATTGAGTTACCATAAAAAAACTCATTTGAGAGTTAAAATATTCATCTAAATCATCTGCATAAAATTTCGCATTCATTACATAAATAGGATTTTTATCAAATTCATTAATTTCAAATCCTGTTTCTTCTAAAAATTCTCTTTTCAGCGCATCAAATAGATTCTCATTTGGATCTTTGCCACCTCCGGGAAATTCCCAAATATCTATCCAACTAGGTTTTACTAAAAGAATTTTTGAATCATTGATGTGAATCCCATATGCAGATTCTCTCTTTTTAATAGGAATGTTTTCTGGTTTCTTATGATAATTTCCTTTTCTATCTCTGTACATAAGATTTAAAGAAAAATATGAATTTAATAAAACTTTCTAAGTCAAAGTTTAAATTAGATATAATCACTATTATGTTCTGTGACTAAAAGAAGGAGTACGATAAACTGCTGTAAGTGTTTCCATAGGGTATTCCTAAGAGTTCTAAATTCAAATTTTTTATACAGCAAATAAAACCATAGCCAAAAGAGCAAATATTATTCCTAACCCTTCCTTGAAAGTGATTGGTTCTCTAAGAATTGTCGTTGCTAAAGCAATTGTTATTAAAGGATATAATGCTGTAATGGTGATTACTACAGAAGCTTTGCCTTTATCAATGGCTATAAGAAAAAGTAAAGTTCCTCCTGCCAAAAGTAACCCTCTAAGTATGGACAAACTTATTCCTGCTTTATCTGTTGCAGGTTTGAAGCCAAGTAAAAATAGAACAATTATACCTATAATTATCATCCCTAAAATTTGATAAAATAATACACTTTTAGGATCTATTTGGTTAGTTGTGTATTTTGCTAAAAAACCTGCAACTCCCCATACCAATAGGGCAATTATAGAATAAATAAACCAATCACTCATTTTAATCATTGTGTATTTGTATATTTAATAGAATATAAATCTTTTGGAGGATTTTAGAATTGAATATAACAAAAACTAAGCAAAGTAACTACTAAACATCCCTTTGAACATGTAGGTCACGACTATTTCAATTATTGCACCGATCCAAAGTAAAATTACTAAATCTATAAACATTGAAAATTTATTACCCCCATCAACTTCTTTAATTAGATATGCAGAAATTATTGCATGAATACTCATTATTACAGCAATATAGTACGTTGAAACTACAAAATTGCTCTCCAGTCCCGTTGGAAAAATCCCCCCGATTAAATCCAAAGCCAAACCATCTAGACCTTCAGTTAAAGAAGAAAATATTTTGAAAAGCAAAACACTAATCAACAAACTCACGTACAGCGTTAAAGCCAATCCAAAGAATGTCCCGTATACATTTCCTTTCAAAGTACCCGCAAATTCTTTTTTCTGATCACGCAAACCATTAATACGACTCATGTTATCAGAAACAATTTGCCCTGCAATGTTTGCTTGTCCTCCTCTATATACTACTGATACAAATATGTCCATGAACTCAGCAATAAGTGCCGAGCCACTTTCTTTTGTGAAATAAAACCAAGAATTAAATTTGTCTGAAGTTATTTTTAATCTTTTATAAACTCTTTCTAGCATACCATTTAATAAACCAAAATCATGAGGTAATAATGTTTCGACAGTTGTTGTTAGTGTTCCTCCCTTTGATTGATGAACATCTCCAAGACTTCTTATAAACGGAGGAAAAAGTGTGTCCCTTTTCCACACTAATTTTTCTTGATAATTTGAATATGTACCAACTATTAACAAAGGAGTTGATATCAAGGCAACCTTAATCATTACTGGAAGGTCTACAAAAATTATAAATGGCACTAAAATTAAACATAAAATTGTTGAGATTATAAATGCTAAAATAACTTTTTGTCTTCCTTCCTCAAATCCTAGGTTATGATATAATTTATCATCAGGAATAAAAAATTTTACAAAAACAATCATCAGAAAATCTAAAATTACAATTCCCACAATTCCAAATTTTAAAAAAACCTGAACATCAAGTCCAGTTAAAAAAGGTAAAAGTAAAACAGTTGCAAGTAAAAATGCAAATGCCAAAATTAATGAAACAAACATCTCTTGTATTGTTTTTATTCTTTCAAGTCCTTCTTTATATACAACTTCATACGCATTAAGAAGAGCTTTTTGCTCGTCTAAAAAAAATTTAGAAATATTAGCGTTAAAAGAAAGAGAAATTCCCATACGTTCAAGAAACCTTGCGAAATGTTCTGTTTTCAAAAGCGATGCAGTCTTATAAGCTGAAGTTGAAAAATCAATTTTAATGCTCTCTACTAAATAAATTAGTTTCTTAAAAACTTTAGAAATTTCTTCATATCTTGTTTTCTCAGATAAATCAATAAATAATTCTTTTCTCTCTAGATTAACTGTACTAAGTGCTCCTGCATATGTTATAAAATAATGTAAATTTTCTTCAATATCTCTTGACTGTCCATCAATTATCATAACTGGATACATAAACAAAACACCCAAAACCAAAAAGAAAACCCCAACTCCAATTAACTTAACTGTAAAACTTTGAAAACCAAACAAAAAAAGAAATAAAACTAAGAAATCAAGCATAAATATTGGTAAAAAATATTTCATTGCATATGATTTAAAATCAGTAAGTCCTAAAGCCGCATAAATTCTTGGATTTACCATCTAAGCACCTCCTCAGAATAAGTTTTCTCAAAAAGCTTCGTCAAAATCTCAACTATGTTTAAACTTAATATCATCTTTAAACACTCCTAAATTGAAAAAGGAAGTGCTCTTTCTCCGTCAGCCCTATATGCCTTTAGCAGTTTTACAACTTCAAAATAATCCATAATTTTTTGTTCTTTTAATTTGTCAATAATTCTTGCCCTTGTTTTCATGATATTGTAAATGTCTCTTGGTTCTTTTAGTCCTAACTGCTTCGCAATTTTTTGCTCTAAAATATATGAATTATACAAACCTCTAAACATATGTCTATCTTTAATTCCATCCCATAAAAATACTTCTTTAGTTAAAACTTTCTTAACTTCATCATTATATTTGATAATTTCAGTAACAGATAAAACACGTCTTTCAACCTTACCCTTTACATACACCGCAGATTGAATTAAAACAATATTCAAGTTATCAATAAAAGCAATTGGAATATTAAGAGGGTCTCCTGTTAAACGTTGAATCATTGAGTGAACTGACCCAGCATGAAATGTTGAGATTACAGGGTGACCTGTCTGCATCGCTTGAAAAGTAATGTTTGCCTCTTTTCCACGAATTTCTCCAACAATAATATAGTCTGGTCTCGACCTTAGAGAAGCAAGAAGTAAATCAAACATAGTAACATCTGATTTTTCCCCCGATTCTCTCGTAACCAAATGTTGCCATATTGGGTGTGGGAGTGTAATTTCGGGGGTATTTTCTACAGTATAACATTTATGATCAAATGGGATGAAAGCTGTCATTGCATTTAATGTAGTTGTCTTTCCCGATGCTGTTTCTCCACAAACAAAAATTGAAATTCCACTCTCACAACAAAGCCACAAATAAGCTCCCAATTCTGAGGACCAAGTTCCCCAATCAACTAACATTGGAACTGAAATTGGTGTTTCATTAAATTTACGAATAGTAAACGAAGAACCACCTAATGAAATTTTTCTTGAATATATAAAATTCACACGAGAACCGTCTGGCATTATCGCATCAACTATCGGTTTTGCTTCTGAAACTGGTCTTTCAACCCTTTCAGAAGATTCAACCACATATTTATTAAGCTCAATGTCATTCTCAAACACAATTGAAGTTTCAATAGAACCAAAGATCTTATGAACAATCCAAACCGCACCAATACCAATACAAGAAATATCCTCAATGTATAAATCTCTTAGTAATGGCTCAAGTTTCCCATAACCCAATCTATCTTTTACAAGATGAAATAAAATAATGTGATATGTCTCTTCATTAATCGTAATTTTTTTACCTAAACTATTTAAAAAATTAGGTTTTTCAGGTGGATGTTTAATATAAACAACTTCGTTATATAATGAAATTAAAACATCTCTTAACTCTTCAAGAGAATTAGGTATCACTGCAGTATGTGCAATCTCAATGATTCTATCTATTATTGCATCATAGTACTCTTGTACCTCTGCTGTTAATTCAGGCATAATAACAACATATTTTATTGCACCTTTTTTATCCCCCCTAGTAATATGAACAAAAATTGGATCTCCTACTGGATAAATGATGTTAGGATTCTCCTGATTTCTTAGTTCTCTTTCTAATTGGACTTTAAATTCAGGATTACCTTGGGTCTGTGCTATCTTATTAACATATGCCCTCAAATGTTTGAATTTATTTATTGCCTCATTCAAATTATTTGTTTTTGAAAAATGTTGCCTTTCTGCCATCTAAAATCCTCTTGAGTTTTGTTTCATCTTAAGCATAACTCCCTATGAACCTTTTTATTTTGCGAGTCTCGCGTCTGCATTCCGCTCGACGTATCAAAAACTACAGTCACTTCACTACGTTCGTTCGGTACACTTTGAACAAGTTCAAAGAGGTTCACCAAAAAAAATATCTGTTTCATTTTAAGCGTAACTCCCAATTTCAATGATAAGTCCTTCTTTTGGTTCGACACGAAAAGGTATTTTTTGCATGTATAAATCCATAGGTCTTTTGAATCTTTTAATATCCATAAATCTTATAGTCTCACCTGCAAATTTGGTAATTTCTACATCAATATATATGTCTGCCACACTTCTTAGGAGGGTCAAAAACTTCTCATCTAAATGTGTTGGATCTATTGTAAAAATCACAGTTTTATTTAAATTGTTCAATTTTCTAAAAAAGTTAACAATGTTATAGTAAATTGATTCGTCAGCATTTTTCTTAACAAGTAAAAATGAAAAAGTATCAAATATGATAATCTCACTAGAAAATAATTTCTTAGAAGTCATTATTTTATCTAAAAAATCTTCTTCAAATTTAACTTTCCCTAAAAATGGAACCATTGTAATAAAAAGAAATTTGTGATCTAAAAAAAAATTTTTAACTGGATATTGAATTGAATCAAATTGTTTGATGACATCTAATGTATTTAATTCAGTGCTCACATACGTTATTGAATGATTATTTTTTAAAAGAGCAAACGTAAACCTCTGGCATAAAATGCTTTTCCCTGAACCATCTATTCCCTCGAACAGTATCAGAGAATTTTTAGGGATCCCACCTCCAAAATATCTATTGAGCTCATCTCTTGAAAGTTCGATAGAATAGTAATCTTTTGACATACCCAAAATGGCTATCTAAACCTTTTAAAGTTGTTTCATTACTTAAAGGGGTACAAAGAACCCTCTGAGCAAAAATTAATAAATGGAGTCTGCCTCTTTTTGTATATGTTAGAAGTTAAAATTGGGCTTGAAATTCATATTCATTTAAAAACAAAAGAAAAACTTTTTTGCCCCTGCAAAATACCAAAACAAAAATCAAAACCCAATTTATTCATTTGTCCAAGATGTACTGGACAACCAGGAGCAAAACCTCTCTTACCAAATAAAACTGCTCTTTTTCATGTTCTTAAATTGGCATTGGTATTCAATTCTAAAATCACAAAAAAAACATATTTTCACCGGAAACATTATTCCTGGCCAGATATGCCAACAGGCTACCAAAGAACTGTTTCAGGAGGAAATATTAAACCAAATGCAATAGAGGGTTCATTTTGTGGAATTGGTATTGAAGAAATCCACCTAGAAGAAGACCCTGCAGCATGGGACCCTAAAACAGGAGAAATTAATTATAATCGATCTGGTTTTCCTCTTGCAGAACTTGTCACAAAACCCGAATTTACAAATACTGAACAATTAAGAGAATGGCTTGAAGAGTTAATTTTAGTTTGTAAATATTTAGGAGCAATTAATGAAGAATTTGGAATAAAATCAGATGTTAATATCTCAATTAAAGAAAGTGGATACTCAAGAGTTGAGATTAAAAATGTGAGTTCACTTAGTAATATTGTTGCAGCGGCAAATACTGAGATTAAACGACAAAAAGAATTAGTTGCAAAAGGGAAGAGAATTGCTCAAGAGACAAGACGTTATAATGAAGAACTTGATACTACTGAATTTATGCGTTCAAAAGAAAATGCACAAGATTATATGTTCACGCCGGAGCCGGACTTACCGAATTTAATCATTGAAGATAAAATAATTTTAGATCTCAAAAAAACTCTTCCTGAAATGCCCTCAAAGAAAAGAGAAAATTATTCTAAATTGGGTTTATCAAGTGAAGATGTTGAAGTGATAGTTTCTAATTTGTATTTGACTGAAATTTTTGAACATACTTTATCTGAAAAACTAAATCCTAAAGAAGTTGGATTGTTTTTAAGACGTGAAATAATGCGAGTTTTAAATTATAATAAAGGAACATTTGAAGAACTTGAATCAAAAAATATCAAAGAAGAGATTTCCAAACTTCTCAAGTTACTCTCTGATGAAAAAATTTCATATACTACAGCACAAAAAATTATTGAAAAGTTATATGAGAAGAAATTTGATGTAGTAAAATATGTAAAAGAGAATAATTTGATGCAAGTTAAAGATACTAAATTGATTGAAGATTTGGTTGAAAAGGCATTGAGAGAAGCACCTAAGGCTGTGGCTGATTATAACTCTGGAAATGAGAAAGCTTTGAATTTTATCGTCGGGATTGTAATGAGAGAGACTAAAGGCACAGCAAAACCACAAGTTGTGAATGAAATATTAAGCAAGAAGGTTGAAGAATTATGATTTTTCGTGAACGTTTTTTCGATTTTGTCTTAAGACAAAATTACTGCAAGATAAAAAGGTTCGTCGGGATTGTTATGCGTGAGACTAAAGGTACTGCAAAACCACAAGTTGTGAATGAAATATTAAAAAAACAGGTGGAAAATATATGATTTTTCGTGAACGTTTTTTCGATTTTGTCTTAAGGCAAAATTACTGCAAAATAAAAAGGTTCGTCGGGATTGTAATGAGAGAGACTAAAGGTACTGTAAAACCACAAGTTGTAAATGAAATATTAAGAAAACAGGTGGAAAATATATGATATTGCGATACAAAGGTGTTGCTATTGTTAAATCTCGTAAAGGAATATTAATAGTCTCAAAAAAAGGAACAGTTTTTTCTCTTCCAGGAGGAGGTGCTAATGTTGGAGAATCAAGAAAAAAAGCAGTACTAAGAGAATTAAGAGAAGAGACAGGATTAATTGGATTTCTTCCTAGATATTTTTGTTCATATGTTGGAAGAAATTGGAAAAATAGGAAGAATTCAAATATAAAAAATATGGCTCAAGTTTTTATTGTGTGGACAATAGGAACTCCAAAGCCAAAAAACGAAATAAAATATGTACATTGGTATAAACAAGGTGATAAGTTAAAACTATCAAAATCTACTGAATCAGTCTTAAAGAAGTATTATAGATATAATAATTAAGAGATAAAAATGAAAAAACTAAAATTTTACCAACATCTAGCTAAGATGATTTTAGATGGAACAAAAACTACTACTTGGAGACTTTTTGATGATAAAAATTTGTCTGTTGGTGATGAGGTTATTTGTGTTAATACACAAACGAATGAAGAATTCTCTAAAATTAAGATTATTTCTGTGAAAGAAACAACACTTGGAAAATTGAGTAAGGACGAGTTTCAAGGTCATGAGGAATTCAATTCAAAAAAAGAAATGTATGAGACTTATAGAAAATATTATGGAGATAAAGTAGGTCCAGAAACTCCATTGAAAGTAATTAAGTTTGAAGTTTTATAGTTGTGAAATTATTTTATGTTCTATAAACATCTTTTCTGTGGTCAAAGCAATTTATTATAATTCTATCTTCCTCTAATCTATAAACAATTCTGAAGGGAGGTATTCTCAAACTTCTGTGATTTTTTAAGTCGTATTTCAATGGTTTTTTAAAATTAGGGTTAATAGATAATTTTTTTATTTGTTTGCGCCAACCTCAATTACATTGAACGCACAAAATTTGAAAATGTTTTCCAAAGGAAATGTGGATGAGCAAAATGTAACGAACGAACCATTTAAGTCCTATTAAATTATTTTTCCATACAATGTGTGAGAAAATTTCGTGCGAAGAGTAATTTTGAGAGGTGTCCTATCCAAAGAGTGAAGTGATATCAAGGACAAGAATAAATGGGAAAAATTTAATCTGCTCAAAAACGAAGTTTTTGGCACGCAGAAATATGAGATTTCTTAGCGCATCAAAGACGAAGTCTCTTTTAGTTAATACATTTAGGGAGGTTCCAAAGAAGTAAAATATATAAACTACTTAACTATTTACAATTATATACAGATATTAGGCAATGAGGTCTGCCTTGAGTATATACCAAAACCGCTTCAGCTGATGACTTCTTTTAAAGGTGATAAGAATGCAATGGCAGCATTACAATAGTATTAAATCAACAATGTGGTATATTGAAAAATTACTTCACGAGATAGAATTATCTTTAGAAGATAAAGAGAATAAAGCCTATGAAGTTGTTGAAATTGATTTGACTAAGAAGCAGATTAATGAGATAAAAAAGCAATTAAAGAAATTGTATTCCATTCTAAGAAAAGTAAAAAATGATTTTAGTCTTAATGTTGAACCAATCAAATTATCAAGAGTAATAGATACAAACACAGGATTTATTTGGAAAACAATTGAAGAATCTTGGTCTTCGGAGATGGAGAAAAAATCAGGCAAAATAAGTTCCAATGACAAGAAGAAACATAATGACAGCTCGCTTAGCAAAATATTAGAATTGACAAATAACATAAGGGAGATTGCAAAGTATGAGAAAATCTAATCAAAGCAAAGATTATGTATTGGATTTTTTGATGAAAAGCAACAGCCTTCATGATTTACTTGAGATCTTAGCAAGTATTTGCGAAAATCTAGATTTATCCTACCTGAACCCAAGAATAAAGCACTTCATATATTTCCAGTTTACTTTTTTCGGGCTGATGGTCAAGGCCAAAAGCCTGCTTGAGATGATGATTTTCAGGGCAGAATTCCTTAGAAATAACCTTGGTGAGTATAATGAGATATACTCAAGATTGAAAAAGCTAAAAAAAAATATGGGACTTGCCTACAATTTGGTAAATAGAAACAAGATGCTTGAGGGAAAGAACAAGATTATTGAGTTAAATAAAGAATATTCAAAGGTGTTTGACATGATTCAAAAACTGGTTAAAAGTGTGTTAGTATGAAGAGAAGATATTTTTACTAGAATTCCCCAACCAAGATACATTTATACTAAAGCTTGCTAAAAAAAGAGCTATCAAAAGCAAATTTTAAAGTGGCCAAAATATATATAAATGAGTTATTTCCTAAAAAATAGTCGAATGAAAATATTTTTACACAAAAAAGAAGAGATTTACTCGTTTGTGATGAGTAGAAAACAACCTGAAGGAGGTTTTAGTTTTGCTGAGACAACACCTGCTACCCTTGAAGATACTTATTATGCTCTCCAGCTTATTTATGAAATGCATATGAATTATAATGATAAAAAAACTGACCAGTTCTTACTGTCAATTGATAGGAAAAGTTTAATGGTAAAGCATTTGTTTCAATTGGCGCATCTAAGAAAAATTTTTAACACTAGAATACCTTACCTTGATGAAGCAATACAAAGATATTCTTTTGACAAAATAAATGATTCAGAATCATTGTATTATGCATCCAAGCTCGCATCAATAATAGGTGATAATAAAATAACTCAATCACTCAAGAGAATGGTGTCAGAAGCAAGACCTACAGATGTTCTTCTTAGCAAAATATGCTGGAAAACCATAGCCTTAAGCAAATTGAGAATTAATTTAAATGAAAAGGTGGTAGCCAGAAAAATCAGGAAATTCCAAGGATGTGATGGTGGATTTAGCTTTAGGGAGAAAGGGGCTCCATCATTTATTGAAGAAACATGTCTTGCAATAGATGCATTAATGGAACTTCATCAAAAGCCAAAGGATATTCCAGCTTGTGAATATTTTGTTGATCTATGTAGAGCCAATAATGGTGGTTATGGAAGACAAAGCACAACTGTGCCAACACTTGATTCAACATATAAAGCAATAATCACTCTAAAGAACCTTATGAAAATGAGAAAATGGTAAACAAATTTATTTAAGTGCATAGCTTATACTCATTTTAGGGGAACTACTTGGCACTTTTGAATTCTCTCAATTAATTCTATGTCTTTTTTTAAATTCTGAATTTTTATTTGTTTTAGTAAAATGTTTCCTCCTTCATTGAAAACTAAAAATTTTGTTGAGGGTTTTAATCCTGCTTCTTTTCTTATTTCAGAAGGAATTACAACTTGTCCATTTGGTGATAATTTTGTTAAAGATATTTCCATTTTATATCATTACTATGTATTTTATTATTAAAAGGCATAGTAATTTATAATTCTTTGCTTTTTTAAAAATTCAGACCATTTCTATTTCTCTTTACTAGTACTCGTAACAGTAGTAACGAAAGTAAAATAAGGGGAAAATACATCCTTTTTTTAGATTAAAAACATGGATTCAGAATCACTAAAAATAAAGGAAGTTTTTGTTGAAAATGAGCTTAAAGAAGCCTATCTTTCATACTCAATGTCAGTTATAGTTGGTCGTGCTCTGCCTGAGGTGAGAGACGGTTTAAAGCCAGTTCATAGAAGAATTATTTATGCAATGTACAAAGAAGGACTCCTCCCAAATAAGAAGTTTTCAAAGTCTGCAGGAGTTGTTGGAGAGGTACTTAAAAAATACCACCCTCATGGAGACACTTCAGTGTACGATGCGATGGTTCGTATGGCCCAAGATTGGAATATGAGATATGTTCTTGTGCAAGGTCAAGGAAATTTTGGTTCGATTGATGGTGATAGTGCTGCGGCTTATAGATATACAGAAGCTAAAATGGCAAAAATTACTGAAAAATTTTTGCAAGATATTGAAAAAGAAACTATTGACACCAAAAGTAACTTTGATGACACCATTCAAGAACCAACTGTGCTTCCCACACTCGTTCCAAATTTATTAGTAAATGGCTCTTCTGGAATTGCAGTAGGTATGGCAACAAACATCCCCCCACATAATTTGGGTGAAGTTTTAGATGCTGTAATTGATGTAATTGAAAATCCGACTCAGAGTGTTGAAGAATTAGTTAATAAAAAATTAGTTAAAGCACCTGATTTTCCAACTGGGGCTTTCATACTAAATTCAAAAGGAATTAAAGATTTTTATTTGACAGGTGAAGGATCAATTCCTATGAAGGCTCATTGTTCAATTGAAGAACAAAAAAAAGGACGTGAAGCAATCATTATTGAGGAAATTCCTTATCAACTAAACAAAACAAATCTCTTAAATCAAATGGTTGAACTTGTTAAAGGAGGAAAAATCAAAGATATCTCTGACATTCGTGATGAGTCAAATAAAAAAGGAATGAGAATTGTGGTTGAGATTAAAAGAGATGTTGACCCGAATATAGTTTTAAATCAATTGTACCAATTTACAGGATTAAAATCAAATTTCTCGGCAAGAATGCTCTCTATTGTAAAAGGTGTTCCAACAATTTTAAACTTGAAAAATTACATTGAGAACTTTATTGAATTTAGAAAAGAGGTCGTAATTAGAAGAACTGAATTTGATTTGAAAAAGTCTCAAGAAAGATTACATATATTAGAAGGACTAAAAATTGCACTTGACAATATTGATTCAATTATCGCATTAATTAAGGCATCAAAGAATGGTCCTGAAGCTAAAGAAGCATTGATGAAAGAATATGATTTTAGCGAATTACAAACACAAGCAATTCTTGATATGAGATTACAGAAATTAACTGGTCTTGAGATGGCAAAGATTAGAGAAGAATATAATGAAATACTAGAATTAATACGAAAATTTGAAGAGATTTTAGCAAGTAATTCCAAACAATATTCAATTATTAAAAAAGAATGTGAAGGACTAAAAGAAAATTTTTCGGATGACAGAAAATCTAAAATTATTGCTGATGAAGGGAATGTAAATATTGAAGACTTAATTCAAGATGAAGATTTTGTAGTTATATTAACTCAAAATGATTACATAAAAAAAGTACCTCTTGAAGCATACCGTTCACAAAGAAGAGGAGGAAAAGGAGTCAATGTACATATAAAAGAGGAAGATATTATCAAAAATTTATTTGTTGCGAATTCTAAAGATAATATTTTAATTTTTACTTCAGATGGAAATATTAATTGGATGAAAGCATATGAAGTTCCGACAATTAGTATGCAAAATAAAGGAAGACCAATTGTAAATTATATTGATTTGAGAGGTAAAAAAGTAACTAATGTTATTAATGTTAGTGATTTGACAAAGGGATATTTAATTTTTTTGACCAAAAAAGGAATTATTAAGAAAACTGAAATGGTTAATTTTTCAAGACCAAGAGCAGGAGGTATAAAGGCAATCAAATTAGATGAAGGAGATACTGTACTTAATGTTGTTTATTCTGAAGGAGACAAAGACATTATTATTGAAAATAATGCAGGACTCGCAATTAGATTTAAACAAAGTGATCTGGCAATTCTTGGTCGTACAGCTCGAGGAGTTAAAGCACAAAAATTGCGAGGCGATGAAGAGGTTGTTGGCATTGAACTTGCAACATCTGGAACAACACTTATGACTATCACTGAATCAGGTTTTGGGAAAAGAACATTATTGTCTGATTACCCAACAATTAGAAGAGCAGGAAGAGGAGTCATTGATATAAAAACAAACGATAGAAATGGGAAAGTTATTACACTAAAGGCAGTAGGAGAAGATGATGAAGTTTTAATTGTTAGCGCAAAAGGAAAAGTGATTAGAACACCAATTTCAGAAGTTAGAATAATTGGTCGTAATACTAAAGGAGTTATAATTGTGAATTTAGAATCTGGTGATCATGTAGAGAAAGTTGAAAGAATTGCAAAACACGAAGACATAGATCAAGAGATTGAAAAAAAAGTTTAAAAATAACTATGTTCACAAACATAAGAGGGTAAAACATATAATCTATACAAATGGATTATCTCATCTACAGTTACTTCCTCAATTCCTTTTTCTATTTTTAGTAAATTAAGAAGTTCTTTTTTTGTTGAATCTTCACACATTTCAAAGAAATTTCTAATATTATAATTTTGCTCATCTTTAGATTTAGATTTTAAAACTAATTGATGTAAATCTTCAATTCTTGAGTAATGCATGTCGTGATACATATTGATTTTGGATTTTGCAAGTATTTAAACTTATTTATTTTTATATACAATATCTCTATGCAATATGTCTACGAAAATTATATTTTCTTCATTTTTGTTTACTTCAAAAAGCAAAACAAATTCATCACTTAAATGAATCCTTTTTTGGTTTTTTTGAGAATATCTTAGATTTTTGTATGTGTCAATTGATTCTAGATCTCTTGAAATAATTTCTCGTATTTTTCTTTTAAAATTAATTGCTAACTTTTTATCTTTTTTGAAGAGTTTTTTTATTTTTTTTTCTAAAATTTTTGAAAGTTCAAATGTAAACATAATTAATCTTTAAACCCCAACAACTTATCTAGTTCTTCAAGTGTCATTTTATTGCCTTTTTCCCCATATTCCGCTTTATGTTCTTTTAATATGTTGTCAAAATGTTTCAAAACCTCAGGATTGACTTCTTCTTGAGCATATTCTTCTCCTTGTTCTTGAGCAAATCTATTTATTGCTTCACTTCTATTTTTTAGACCATATTTTCCTTTTATAACATCTAAGACTCTTGTTGTATATTCGTTTAATTCTAATCTTGCTTGTGGCATTTTATCACCTTTTGTGATTAAATGTGTCTTTTAGAATTTATAAATTTATGTGTTTGTTGGCTCTGTGTACAATAAGGTGATGTGTGTTACTTTACTATATAGTTTTCACACACTCACAACTTTTATATATGTAGAGTTCTTATATTTATTATGGCAAAATTTACATTACCTAAATTACCTTATGAACATAACGCACTTGAGCCTCAGATTAGTGAGGATACTTTAAAATTACATCATGATAAACATCATCAAGCTTATTGTGATAAATTTAATGCTGCACTTGAATCTGCAGGAGTTGAAACTGATAACATTATGGAGATTTTTCAAAATATTTCTAAATATCCTATTGCAATTAGAAATCATGGTGGAGGATATTTTAATCATATGTTTTATTTTGAATCTATGAAAAAAGCTTCTGACGAAAATCCTCAAGGAGAACTTCTTGAAGCAATTGAGAAGTCTTTTGGTTCATTTGAAGAGTTTAAAAACAAGTTTAGCGCATCAGCAGGAGCTCTTTTTGGCTCTGGATGGACTTGGCTTGGAGTAAAAAGCGATGGGAGTTTAACTATTTATAACACACAAAACCAAGACAATTGTTTTATGAATGTTATTAATGAAGATTCAACACCAATTTTAGTAATAGATGTTTGGGAACATGCATATTATGTTGATTATCAAAATAGAAGACCTGAATATATTGGAAAGTTCTTTGAAGTTATTAATTGGGAGAAAGTCTCTGAGCGTTTCAATAATGCTTTAAATTAAACTAATCATTTGCTTTTTCAAAATCATAAAGAGTTATAATTTTTTTGTTTGGACGTAAAAATAACAACGTTTTTTCTATTTTCATCGGACTATTTATTAAAAGGATTTTTGCCATTAATTCATCTCTTAAGTAAACATTAAGTGAAGAATTATTGTCTCTTAAAATCGGTGGATTTTTATCTAGGTAGGTTCTTTCTAAAGAACAAATATCTTCAATTTCTACAAAAACCCCTAGTATTCTATCAAAAACAAGAGATCTCTTATTATCTACAAAATCCCCTAAAAAATCAACTCTATATTCTCTATAAAGCCAAAGTGAATGCCACGGAGTTACTTCTCTCATGAATTATAAGTTTATAGTATATTTTTAATTTTATGTGTTAATATTTTTCTAAAATTATGTAAAAGACGAAGATCACTCCCAATTTTCCGAATGAATTCAGTACTCTTAAGAGCTAGCTAGGCTTAACTTCTGTGTTCGAGATGAGAACAGGTGAACCCATAGCTATATGAACCTTCAATATATAACTAACCAATTTAGATTTATAAAGCTTACTTTTTAGAAAATAAACCGACCAAAAGAAATCTTTATAAAGAGCCTCCCTTTCATTTTCTGTATTGAGTTTTCAATAAATTCTCTATAGAATTGAGTTTATGGAAACTTCATAAACACTATACAATCTTTTAAAGTTGTTATGTGATTTTAGCACTACAGGGATTGTGTTCGTGAGTACAAAGTACCCACTCAGCGGAATTTGCAAGCAAATTCCTGCACAATTTTTGCACTACGTGCAAAAATTGGGACCTTAGCTCAGCTGGTAGAGCACTAGACTGAAGATCTAGGTGTCCTGGGTTCAAGTCCCAGAGGTCCCACTTCGTGTGACTCTGTTCCTTTCACCCTAAAGGCACAGTCACTCAATTCTTTCGTTCGGTGAACCAAAACTACAGTTTTGGAATTTTAAGTCCCAGAGGTCCCACTTTTTCTAGAGATATGTGATTGGAGATAGGAGAAGAGAGATCATTCTGTAATGCGAAAGATTTCCATAGAAAAATCTAGTAATTAGTATGTATCTATAGATTATCTTGATGCTAGAAGGAAGACTAGCTCAAGTGGGTTATGTGGACATAAATAACCTAGAATTTATTTGTGAAAAAGGAATGGGGGATAAGCCTGAATTAATATTTTGTAGATTCAGATGATTTAGAAGAATATTATAACCTATATTTATCTTCAATTTCAGGATTGAAAGAAATCCCTTCGTTTTTCATTATAACAAACATATCTCTTAGAGTTCCATCAAAATATAAATTCTCTCTTATGGCTTTAACTTTATCCTCTTCTCTAAAGGTTGCTTTATTCAAAGTATCATATCCCACAATTCCTTTAAATGGAGGAACTAAACCTCTTCTTTTAAATATCCTAATTGCCCTTGGATTCGGATCTTCATTTGGAAGAACAAAAAATTCTTCAGTCTCTGGGTCTTGAAAATATGTCTTGTTTCTATTCCAGATATATCCATAATTCATAACTCTAACCCTAGAAGGTTTTTTGCCTCTTGATGAATGAATAACCGCACTACTTGTTAAATATCTTCCCGGAACTTCAATTGAGGAGGGTGTTCTCTTATCTTTTAGCAGGCCAATCAATTCAAATTCGGACTCTCTAGTACCAGATAAATCCTTCTTCCCATAAATACTTGCTTTTTCATATAACTTTAATGAAGGTTTCCTAATTGTCCTAATTTTTGGTAATTTCAAACCAGATGAACCATAGTATTTTCCCAATAATCCTTCTGCTACCCAAAATCTAAAATCATCATCTCCTTGAAGGTCAACTCTTACATTTGTTTCTTCTTCTCCAATATGATATTCACCTGAAACAAAATTCGAATTAAACCTTCCTCGAGGCAAACCTAATTTTTCAAACTCTTCAGTTGTTAACCTAATAACTTTGTCTAATGATTTTCCAATCCTAAGATAAAACCAATTATGAACACATTTATTAAATCTTCCAAATTTTTCTGTAAGTTCATCCGAATTCCTGGGAACATAACAAATTGTAAAAGGAACCACCCCCTCTGGAGTTGAGAAAATATTATTGGAATTTAGATTATAAGGTTCAAAATCATGATTAATCATACTCTAGTATTAATATATACTAATTTATAAATATTTACTACTAAGTGATAACTGTTAACTCTGGGACTATTTTGTTTGAAGTTGCACCTTAGACTCAAGAAGTTATTCATTCTAAAAAACTTTGAATAATCATAGTTTTCTAAGAAGAAGAATATCTCAGAACGTAGAATTTAATCATTATTTAACTAAAAAGGAGATTGTGTTGAAGGGATATAGGAAAGTATTTAAATAATTATTAAATAGTAGTTACATGGTAGGAATATGTGGAGGTAATCTTGTACACGATGGTTTAAATGAAGAACGAACGGTTACATCTAGAAGACTTAGGCAATATGCTATAAGAGGTTCACTTACAATTACATTCGGTTCAGGTTTGGATTTAGCTTTAGGAAAAATTCTTGAGCAAATAACTGAAAATTATGAATTAGTTGATTCATTATCAACATTTGGACAAAATTTATCTGAAGTTTCAGGATATGTACTAGTTACAGGAATAGTTTGTTTTTTAGGTTCAATTTCTCAAGATTATTTTTTCTCAGATAAATCTGTGACTAAACAATTTAGAAAAGAAGGAAAACAAAATTTAGCCAATAGATTAATGAGACCAATTCTCCCTTTGACTAGATAATAAATATTAAGTCGTCTTAACCATTTAAGTTTTAGGAATAAGGTTCTTCAAAACATAAAATGTAGACTCAAACAAGAAAGAGTTTGAGAGGAAAATGTTGAAGTTCATAAAGAGTATGAAAAATTACTCTTTGAAAAAATCAACTAAAACCCTTTGAGATTCACTAAAATCCCCATTAATTCCCAAACTATGTTTAGCTCCCTCAATAACATGTAATTTGGCATTTGGAAATAAATTAACAACTTCTTTAGCTAATGTCCAATCAACTGCTTCATCTTCAGTTCCTTGAATAATTAAAGTTGGCATTTTAACATCTTTTGCGTGATCAAACATTGAATAATCTTTAGAAGTTTCAAAGATACCATAATTAATATTATATTTTTTACCACTTCCACTTTCATAAGGAATAATACCTATTTTTTTGAACTTATTCATATTTTCTTTCCCCTGTCTTCTAATTAAATGTCTTTGATAATCAACTACAGGACATCTAAGAACCATTCTTTTAATCTCAGAATGATACATTGCTGTTGCAAATACTGAAATGCCACCAAAACTTGTTCCAACTAGACTTATTTCTTTATAATTTAGACTTTTACAATAAAAAATTGCAGCTTCAATTTGTTTAATGTAGTTATGAATACTTATTCCTGTTTCAAAATCTAACTCAGATTCTCCTTGATTATCTAAATCTATTCTTAATGTACTAATATTAATATTATTTAATAACAATGAAGTCTTAATACTTGAACCTGATTCCTTATTTGAACTAAAGCCATGAACTATTATAGTTATTTCTGATGCCCCATTTACTTTATGTAAAACGCCACAAACTTTTCCTAATTCTCCTTTCATAAAAACTTTTTCTTGTTTTTCAATTAATTTACAATGAGACAATAATTCAGGAAATTTAGTAAAACCTGCAGAAGCATTAAGATGTTTCCCTCCTTTAATTATATTAAGTTTAATTCCAAGCCCATTTGCCATATCTCTAGAATGGTTTAAAGGAACATAAGGGTCATTGTCTGAATTAAACATTAGAAATTGTTCACAATTACTTGTAATTTTATTCCAATCAAAATCCTTTGTTGTAAATGTTTTATTGACATTATCAAATTCTTCATTTCCTAATAAACCTAAAAATCCAGCAACAAATATACACCCTTTAACTTTAACATCAATATTTTCTAATACTGATAAAATAAAAGCGGGCCCTAAAGAATGCCCTACAAATATTGTATTCTTATCTATTTCATTTTTATATTCTTCAAATACTTCTAACCAGGAATCTAAGGATTGGTTTTCAGGAGTAGGGAATTTTGGTACAATAACTTGATTACCATCTTTTTCTAATTGTTCTTTTAACCAAGGAAACCAATTCTCTTCGGGATTTCCAAATGAACCATGTATTAAGAAATATTTCATTTTAAAACAACCTCTCCAAGTTTTTCTGAATCGTTTATTCCTCTAGTTATGAAATCTCCAAAAATTACTAATCTTATCATACTTTAAACTAAAACAAAACATATTTAAGTTTTCTCTTTTTTATTTCCTTAAAAAAATATCAAAGCTATTCAAACAATATGTCTATTGAGAGAAAAAGAGAGATTAAAACTTATCATTTCTCTTTGTTAATTGTCAAAGAAATTTTTATATTCTCTTAAACTATAAACTTAAATATCAATACAATTCTATAACAATTATGACCAGAGTAAAAGAGTACTTAAACTTAATATTTGTAATTGTGTTATTTCTTGCAATCTCAGCAATCATACAACTAAATCTAGCAAATGTTCAAGAAGTCATAAAACCTTCATTTACCGGAATTTTATTATATATATTAATTACAATAATTGCGACTGTATTTGCACCAGTTAGTACTCTTCCACTAATTCCACTTGCCTCTTTTATGTGGGGATGGAAAATGGCAGCAGTATACAATATAATTGGTTGGATGATTGGTGCAATAATTGCATTTCACATTGCAAAAAAATTTGGAAGGAAATTTGTTGGAAAAATAATTTCAATTGATAAACTAAAAAAATACGAGAATTTAGTTCCAAAAACAAGAATATTTACAAGCATAATAATTCTTAGAATGACCACTCCCGTTGATTTTTTAAGTTATGTTCTGGGACTTTTCTCAAAAGTTGATTACATAACATTTAGTGTTGCAACATTTATTGGAATTATCCCCTTTGCAATAATATATTCATACCTTGGAGCTCTTTCTCTTAAATATCAAATTATTGGAGTAATTATTGGATTATTATTAACATATTTAACTCTAAAAACAAATTCTAAAAAATTTTAGAATTAACTTAAATTTAAAAAAAAGAAGAAAAAATTAATAAACAGTTTTAATACCTAAATCTTGAGATACTCTTGCACCTGCTTCAACTTGTTCAGTTTTTGTTTCATTACCTAAAATATGTGGTGATGTAACTCCAGTCATAATACTCATAACAGTTATTCTCTTTGCATGAGTATCTTCTACTCTTGCACCCCAAATAACATTTGCATCTGTGTGAAGAGATTGTGTGACTAATTGACCTGCCCTGTCAATCTCTTCAAGTGTCATATCTTCTCCACCTGTTATATGAATTAAGGCACCTGTTGCTCCTTGATAATCTATATCTAAAAGTGGATTGGATAAAGCTTCTTCCACTGCCTCTTCAACTCTTCTATTAGTATCAGAAGTTCCCATACCAACAGTTGCTACACCACCTGAAGACATAATTGCCTTTACATCTGCAAAATCTAAATTTACTAATGAAGGAGTTGATATAATCTCAACAATTCCTTTAATCATAACTGATACAAGTTCATTTGCAACTGCAAAAGCTTGTTTAACCGGAAGGTTACCTGCAATTTTTACAAGACGATTATTATCGATTACCACAACAGTATCTGTTACAGCCCTTAACTGCTGAAGACCAAATTCTGCTTTATCGATTCTTGCACGCTCAATTGAAAAGGGCATAGTAACAACTCCAATAACAATTGCTCCTATATCCTTTGCTGCTTTTGCAACAACGGACGCTGCCCCAGTTCCTGTTCCACCACCCATTCCTGCACAGATAAAAACCATATCTGCATCTTTAATTGCCTCTTTAATTTCAGCAATACTTTCTTTTGCAGCTTCAGCTCCTTTCTGAGGCATTCCTCCTGCACCAAGACCACGAGTAACTTCTTTACCCATTAAAATCTTCTTGTCTGCGTTCTTTAATTTAAGATCTTGAAGATCTGTATTAACTGCAACGATTTCAGCACCGTTAATACCCTTACCATAGAGCCAGTCAACCATATTTTGACCTGCCCCTCCTGCACCAACTACTACCATTCGAGCTTGTCCAACTTCGTATTGGTCTATTGAATCATCAGATGATGACATATTTTTTAGAGCGTCTTTTACTAAAAAGTCCATTTTTTTTTCCATATGTGGTTTGCAGTAACCCTGATTTTAGGTTTACTAGTTAAAATGCAAAAATAAGAGTATTAAAAGAAATGTATTCGCTATCAAGTGACCACAGTCCCACCTAAAAAATTTAATCACATCTCAGATTCTGAATCTGAAATTGCTTCTTCAACGTGCTGATGCATCGAGTCATTTGCCTTTTTAAGAAATTCATCTCTTCCTTCCAATTTAAAATATTCATAAAACTTAGAAGTTACTCTATAGTATTTACCTATTCCTTTTTTTTCATAATTAATAAATTTGTGTTTATACAAAAATTCTAATTCTTCTAATATTGATCTTCCCATTAATCTATTTAATCCTGTTTTTGTTATAGGTTGTTCATATGCAATCAAAGACAGGACTTTTAGCATCGGTTTTGGAATTTCAATTCCTGAAATCAATTCTTCAGCCAAGTCTTCATACTCGGGTTTTAAAGACATTTTCCATTGTCCTTCTGAATTTTTTTCAATTTGAAAAGCAAAACCAGATTCATACTTTTTCTGCAATTCTAAAAGTGCTTTTGAAACCGCAGAAGGTGTCGTCTTAAGGACATCTTTTAACTCATCAACATTAACCCAACGAGCATATGAAAAAAGAGAGGCTTCTAGTTTCAACATCAATTTTTCTGCTTTTTTGTCTGTCATTATAATAAATTAGAAAAATCAATTTATAAAACTTTAGTTGAACTCAAAAGTCTTGTCATAAAAATTTAATCCTTGCTTATCTTAATAATTAATCTTTCAGCCTTTTTGTATGTGATTATGTGAGAAACTTCAAAAAAACTACAAACCCCAAAGTGTGTCTTCTTTACGCATAATCTCAGCAATCTCCTTTAAAGTTTCTATTTCTTGTTTTGTTAACAAGTCAGTATTTTTTTTTAATTTTCTAAAATTTTCTTCTCCCATAAAAGAATATAAAATAGAATCTTCTTGTGCATGTCTACCGACAATTAAATTATCAATTGACAGGGCCGCAGAATTACCTACCTTTAGTTCTTGTAGAAAATCAGTGTTCTCTTTAATACTTTTTATGCCCCCTACCCTTCTTCCTATATCAACCATGAACTGTTTTCCTATTTTCACCGTTCCTGCTAAAACTTCAACCCCTACTATTGCAGGTCCTGATGTTCTAAAAATACAATTAGGTAATATTTTAATCTTACAAGGTAGAATTAAATTTTCAATTCTCTTTCTCCTAATTTCTTTATCTTTATTCTCTAGCCATATTTGTGCTTCTTCAACAAGTTTGTATATTATATCATTAGAAATGATTGTAACATCGTACTTCTTCGACATATTTAAAATCTCATCGTCAATTTTTTGTGAAAAATTCAAAATCAGAGCATTTCTTTCATTTTTTTTCAAATCCGTTGAAGTATCGATTACATCCATTTTATTTACTTTTCCAATTCGTGCCTTTCTAACTAAAATATTATGTTCCTCTAAAATATGTGCTAAAGCTTCAAGTGAACCTAACGTGTCAGCTTTTACAAGAACACCTTCTTCAGAATGTAGTGAGATGATTTCTGAGGATTCTGATTCTAACTCTTTTTTCACCTCTTGAATTTGACTTTCTGATGCGTTTTTTCTTAGAGTCACCAAAGGCATACCCGCAGTAATTTCTTCAAAATCCGGACAAGCAAGCTTAACCCCTGCTGCAGCATGCACCTCCTTTATTGTTTGAAATTTTGTAGATGAATCTCTAATTTCTTTTAATTCAGAAGGTTTTAAAATTGATTTTAATCTTGACTCCTTTACTCCATCTATACCCAACAAATAAACTTCATCATCTGTTTTCATCACACCATCATATAAAATTACATCACATGTCTTCCCCAGACCGGGATAATCTTTAACTTCTAAAAC